>JAEEGL011975768.1_pt1 | contig 14977 bp, 10 predicted proteins | sample 9134231 | NCBI WGS metagenome assembly JAEEGL01 (sample SAMN16246548, study PRJNA631951) | gut metagenome | biome: gut microbiome; feature: rumen; material: fiber-attached | host: Bos | place: Iran: Karaj | collected 2018-10
AGTTTGATTATTCATATTATTCATATTCGTTTCCAATAACATCTGGTGTAAAAGTTAAAAATTCCCAACGCGCAGCAATTTCTCATTTCTCATTTCTTATTTCTCATTTTAAATTGCTACCTTTGCATCCGCAAAACGAAAAAGTCGGCATAGCTCAGCTGGTTAGAGTATCACCTTGACATGGTGGGGGTCCTTGGTCCGAATCCAAGTGTCGACACACAATTAAGCTGTAGGAAGCTTCCTACGGCTTATTTTTTCAACAACGAATTTCACGAATTACACGAATTGGCTGCGCATGAGATAATCTGTGGAATCTGCGCGCTCGGCTTTGCCGCTTGTTACCACCGGGACGCAAGAAATCTGTGGTAAGATAATTAATTCGTGAAATTCGTGTAATTCGTTGTCTTAAAAACTCTCAAGCCAGGCTTTCAGTTCGAAGATCATCTGGTAGTGGTACTCGAAGCTCTCGCGGTAGCCCCAGCCGTGACCACCCGTCGGATAAATATGTATCGAGGCTGGCACGTCGTGTTTGTACAGTTGTTCGTAGTAGCCAAAGCCGTTGGCTGCCGGCACCACCTTGTCGTCGTCAGACAGCGCTAAGAAGGCCCTTGGCGTCGTGCGGTTCACTCTTAGGTCGTTGCTGTATTCTGCCTCCAGTTGGCGCCATTCCTTCTTCGAATGGTTCGTCCCTAAGAGGTTATCGTGCGAACCCTTATGCGTAAATCCCATGTCCATCGTGATCACGGGGTAGAAGAGTATCTGGAAGTTCGGAGCAGCCTCTCCCGTGGAGTGGGTGGCAATCGTTGAGGCTAAGTGCCCGCCTGCCGAGAAGCCCATGATACCTACCTGCGTACGGTCGATATGCCACTCCACCGCATTCTTCCTCACCATTTTGATGGCCTGTTCGGCATCCGAGATGGGAACCATCGGGTTGCCATGGGGCATACGGTACTTCAGCACTATGAGGGCGATGCCCTGATTGTTGAAGAATGTGGCCCACTGGTGCCCCTCGTGATCCATCGCCAGATGCGAATAGCCGCCGCCCGGACAGCATATTACCGCCCGTCCCGTCGCCTTCTTCGCGTCGGGCAGATAGACGGTCAGTTCCGCCTTGTCCTCCTTATCCGTGCTGGCATACGTCGCTCCATTGGGCCACAGGTCCATCTTCATTCCTTTCTCTTGTGCCTGTGCGCCCATTGCCACCATCAGCAAAAATAACAAATGAAGCTTTCTCATCATCCCTTTAACTTCTTTGCCAGTTTATATTTCAGCACCGTCCTTCTATATATCGCCAGGATCCACCTTCTTACCGGCTTAATCTTCCACCAGAACCTGCTGGCCCTGACCCTCCAAGGTGAATAGAGGTACGCTCTTCTTCCACTGGGACTGATGACATACTCTGCCTTGGCGGCTACATCACTTATCTTGCAATGCTCTTCGCCGCCCAGATTCCCGTCGCCCATCAGTTGCACGTTGTCGCCATCAACCTTGATGACGCGATGCACCACATACCGGCTGCCATTGATCCAGGCCAGTATCACATCGCCCACCTCCACGCTGTCGGTCTTCACCAGTTCCACGCTGTCCACATCGCCAATGATAAACGGCAGCATGCTGGTGCCCCTCACTGGCAGCACCACGCGAGGCACCGTCTCTAAAGCCTTGATGACACCAGCGATGACCTCATTGGTAGGCAGCGTCTTATGCATCTGCTCCATGGGCACAGGTATTACAACTCAGACGGGCAGCTGCCTCATCGGGCAGACAGTCCAGATGCCAAACGGGCACATACTGTGCCAGCAGATTCTCCGTCTCATGCAGACCTTCAGCCAGTCGCTTGTCCCAGCGCTTGCCGGATATCGACGGCACGACAGCCGCGTAGGCCCTGACGCCTTTCAGCCGTTTGATCTCGTTATAGGGAGCCTGATCCAGTTTCACGATGCCGCCTACGGGATAGACCACGTTCCTATAGCAAGGCGTCTTACCGCTCCAGGGCGAACCATACACACGGGCCACGCCGTCGATGATACGCACCACGGGATTATCATCATTCACCAGTTCCGTTCCCTCGATATATTTCAGCCACAGGCTGGAGTGCGTGCTCTTGCCTGTGCCGCTATGGCCGAGGAACATATATGCCTTACCCTGATAGCTCACCACCGACGAATGGAACAGCGCCGTCTGGCTGTTGGCCGTTGCCAGTGCATACATCACCATGATGGCATTATTCACCCCAAACGACCAGTTCTCCTTTACGCAGACCTTTGCCTGATGGTTGTCCTTGTCGACGATCATCACTGAACACAATTTCTTACCCAGCCAGAACTCGACATAGGCCTCTTCGTCATTCGTTCTTCCGACGACGATCGTCTGTCCTTCATCCTCCTGTCTCATCTCTTCCTGGATGTTAGACACTGTCAGGTCATCGACGATCTCCACACTGAAACTCACTTCAGTCGTAGGCTCAATGATAAACGGCTCGTACTGCCGTAATTCACCCAGCACACTATCATGTTCGCCCGTCTTGAGGACGAACACGTGCTCTGCCACTTTATAATATAACTCTTTCATCTTCTGTTTACCTTATTCGGGCTGCAAAGGTACGAAAATATTTTGATTACACAAAATGTGTACCACAAAATGTGTAATATTCCATCCTTGTATGGAAAATGAAGAGGGTGCACCTTGATTGATGTACCCTCCATGAATGTAAATCTGGTCAGCGTTTTCTTAACATTATTCTTGGCACTATGTTTCATGCCTTCTTGTACTTGTCTAACTGCTGCTGGAGCAGATGGCTTACGCTATCCACGGCAGCATCCCGCTGAGTGTCGACAACGGCTGTGTATATTGTCGTGGCCACGTCGTTCAGCGAGGTTCCTGGTTCGATACTCGTCCAAATACTCACTCAGGCGCATCCTTCTCTCCCCTATCAGCAGCGCCTTCAGTCGTGCAAAAATCCCTCTGTTTTCCATACCTTTTTTCACAAAGATACGCAAAATCTCCCAACAATCGCCTCCCATTCCCCACATTTCGTCGGAAAGATTTGGAACATATCCCTTTTTTTACTATCTTTGCTGAAAAATTAGCTCAGTTCATGGAAGAGAGAAGATATCCTGTTGGCATTCAGACGTTCTCGGAAATCATCCGAGGTGGTTATGTGTATGTAGATAAGACAGACCTCATCTGGCAGTTGGCAAATTATGCAAAATTCATTTTCATGAGCCGTCCGCGCCGTTTCGGCAAGTCGCTGCTCACCTCGACCTTCGAGTCCTATTTCCGTGGCGATAAGGAACTCTTCGAAGGGCTGAAGATCAAGCAGTTAGAGAAGGAATGGAAGCAATACCCTGTGCTGCGCTTCGACCTGAGTGGAGCAAAACATCTGCGTCCCCAAGGGGTTCGCGAAGAATTGAGCCGATTACTAGACAAGATGGAATCGGTATATGGTGTCAACCCACGGGAAACGACTCCAGGTATGAGGCTGGCTGGCTTGATAGACCGTGCTTATGCCCAGACAGGTAAGCAGGTGGCAGTCATCATTGATGAATACGACGCCCCGCTGTTGGATGTCTTACACGAAGACGAAGAACTGAAGGAGATGCGCGAGGTGATGCAGGAATTCTATCAGCGCCTGAAGATGCAAGAGCCCTATATCAAGTTCTGTTTCATCACGGGTATCACGAAGTTCTCACAACTAAGTATCTTCTCTACCATCAACAACCTGACGAATGTGACATTGGACGCAAAGTTCGCTTCTATCTGCGGCATCACTGAACGGGAACTCACAACAACCCTAAGCAATGACATTGAACAGCTGGCCAGCGTATTCGGCGTCAGCAGTGATGAGATGCACGAGAAACTGAAACTGAAATACGATGGTTATCATTTTGCAGAAGATTCAGACGAAGTGTATAATCCATTCAGCCTCCTGAAGGCCTTCCAGCAGAGGAAATTGAATAACTGGTGGTTTGAGAGTGGTACACCAACGTTCCTGATCCGACAGCTAAAGCATTTCAATACCGACATCATGTCGCTCGACAGTCTGGAGGTTCCTTCCTCAGCCTTCGACCAACCTACGGAAAACATGCAGAGCGCCCTGCCCCTGCTCTATCAGAGTGGCTATCTGACCATCAAGGACTATGACCGTGACATCGATTCATACACGCTCTCCATTCCTAATCAAGAGGTTCGCATAGGCTATGTCAAGGGACTGCTTCCTGCCTACACCGGACTCGACGAAGCAGGTGTACAGATGGGCTTTGCAGCCAAGTTCTGGCGCGCCCTAAAGAAAGGCGATGTTGAACAGGCCATGCAGGAGATGAAATCATACATGGCCGGCATCCCCTACGTGGAGGGATTCAAGAAGAAACTTGCAGATGCCGCCACAGCAGAAGGCTTTTATGAATATACGATGTATCTCATCTTCTCCATGCTCAATGTCTATGCTCGTACTCAGGTCCGTTGTGCCGGAGACAGGGCCGACATGGTGGTCTGGATGCCGGATGCCATTTACGTCTTTGAGCTAAAATCCAACGGCACCGCCCAGGAAGCCCTCAAGCAGATTGACTCCAAGGGCTATGCCATTCCATACGAGGCTGATGGCCGTCGCGTGGTGAAAGTCGGTGTCAAGTTCGACAAAGATACTCGTGTCCCTGAATCTTGGGTCATCGCCTGATTTCTTCTGTGAGATCTGTGTGACATTCTCGCGCGAACATTATTAAATAAATGAACAAACAAATAAATGACCCGTGACAACCTGAGAGACCTCTGGTGACATTCAACCCAATTAAAAATTTGTTTAATTCGTCTCATTCGTAGTCGAAAACAGACCCTTTTTTGTCCATTTCTTGTCCAAAAAGCAAAAAAATCACACTTTTTCATAAAAAAATCCTCAAAAAACTTGCACGTATCACAAAAAAAACATAATTTTGCAGCGGAGTATAGGGTAAACTGGCTCCCTGACCGTCGTAAAAATAGTGCCCGCTATGTTTATCGGCGTGCCGGAAAGTGAGAGTAGAAAGGATTTTAGTTCACAATAACAATATTTTAAAAACAAACAAATGATGGAAAAGAAAGTATTGAAAAAACGTATGACTCCCGCAGAGTACCAAAGGCTGCCGGGAGGGGAGGCGCTTGGCGCGTAGATGCTTGTACTCTCTTTAGAATGATTATTTTTTTTATTTCAATTAATTTATAAACTAAAAATTTCAAAAACAATGAAAACATTAAAATTTTATGAGGCTCCCGAAGTGGAGGTTGTAGACGTTGAAGTTGAAGGTCAGATTCTGGCTGGAAGCGAGGGCGGTATTCTTGATCCCGTAGAGGAGGAGGAAGATTAAAGAATGTGTATTACACCTAATTATTAATTTAAACAGTTTAAATTTATGAACAAGTATTTCAAGTTTATGACAGCAGCCCTGGCAGTTACTGCACTGGCAAGCTGTTCAGAAAAGTTGGATTTCGAGCAGCAGGCTGTATCGAACGTGAAAGAGAGTGACATGGTTGCAACTCTTTTGCCATTCGATATGGAGTCTAATACTCGTGTCGGTGTCCAGCTTGACAATCAGGTTGTATGGGCAGAGGATGACGAGGTTCGCGTCTATTCTCTCAACAAACTGACCTTTAACTCTTATGTGCTCGACGAGAATCAGCCTGCAGGACAGGGTGCTGGTTATTCAACAGCAGTTATGAAAGAAGAGATCATTCAGGACAAGACCTCAACGAACGACTATGCTGTAGCACAGCCGAAGGCCAACAAGGATGTCCGCATCTCTTCATCTGAGAATGGTAACGCTCTGCTTCAGGCCAAGATTCCCAGCACTTATGAGTGGGCTACTGTGCAGGATGCAGGTACAGCTTACAAGGTGCCCTCACAGTACTGGGGCAAGGTTACATCAACCAAGCCGTTCTCTTGTGAGTTCCACGCTCTGACCAGTTACATCAAGCTGGATCTGAAGGATCTGCCTGCTGGAACAAAGAGCATTCTGCTGATCTCTCATGAGGACTTTGAGCTTAACGGAATTCAGCAGGAAGGTGGTAAGAATGAGCCCCTCTCTGGCAACTTTGAGGCTGAGCTGATTGACAAGACCAGCAAGCTCGAGGCCAGCGAAGACCTGACAACCAAGGACTATTTCCGTATCGACTTTGAGGAGTCTGATGCTGAACAGGATAAGATTCTCTTCATCCCTGTCATTGCACAGACTTATGAGAAGTTATATCTGATTGCTGTTACAGAATACGGCAAGGATATTTATGACATATGGGATGGTGAAATCCTGAAGGTTTGGGAGAATGAGGAGTTCAAGGTGAATGTTGCTAAGGCCGTAAGCCTGGGTGCAGAGATCGAATACGCTGGAACAGATCCCGAAGAGCTGGCTGAACTGATTGCCGAGAACTATGATGGCAAGCACACCGTTCGCGTAGTTTGTACGGATGTTCTTGATCCCGGTACACTCTACATCGTCAGCAACACAGAGGGAAAGAACAATGTTCAGATTACCTTCGAAGTTCAGCAGACCAATGACCTTGAGATTGTTGAGGCTCCTCTGAAGACCGGTTTCGGCGGCTTGAAGTTTGATGTCACCAAGGCTGCAGACGATTCTAAGAATGATACAAAGGCAAGAACCGTTAGCCTGAAGTATGAGGCAGGTGCCACAGGCGGTCTCGACATCACATTGCCTACGAGTTATGTTGACATCAATACAGAAGACGCATTTGATGGTGAAATTTCCATTTTGGCTGCCAAGTCAAATACTGAAAAGCCTCTGTCTCCCGCACGTAATGTCGCTGTAGGTATTGTCTCTGCCACTGATGCAAAGGATGCTCCTATCGCTATCCACAGCTCTGCTACTGCTTTGACAACGTTTGCAAGTGTGTTCGTTAAGGAGAACAGCGTATCTTCTGCTATCTATGTGTTTAATCCTAATACTGAAATAACTGAGTTGGGTATCGGCTGTAAGACTCCTGGTAACGTTCGTATCACCGACGCTCTCGTAGAAACAATTGCCTATGAGGATGCTATTGGTGGTGCTGCTATTAGTCTGGGCACGCAGTCAAACATCTTCACCGATGGTAGCGCAGCTATTAAGGATGTCACAGGTAGTGGTAACAAAGTGAAGGTTCAGGCCGACTGGACAGGTAAGGGTCTGACTTTGGAGGCTGTTCAGAATGACTACGATCAGGCAAACGTCTATACTGCTGCTCAGCTTCAGGGTATGGGTCTTGCTGTAGGTAGTGGTATTGGTACTGCAGTAACAGATTATATTATTGCAGACAAGGTGACCGATATGTGGCTTGGTGGTTCTGACTATCCTTGGCAGGGTCCTGCCTTCGAGGAACTCAATCCCTTAAACTTCATGCCTACGGGTAATCCTCTCGCTGATGATATTAAATTCGATGGCAATCACAAGGGTCTGTACAACATGGTGTTGAGCCTTGACGATCCTTATTTCACTTCTCCTCACTGGTGCTGCACCACTTGCGGTGGTTACACTGTGAAGGTTGAGGAAAATCTGGGTCTGATTCGCGACATCCTTACATCTGGTAAAGCTACTGTACAGAATGTTCGTCTGAACGACGCTCTGATTGACACCAAGAATTACAAGATTCCTAATGTCGGTACTTTGGTTGGTTCTATTGTGGCTGATGCTGAAGTAAAGTTGGATGACAACCAAACAACTAACATTCGTGTGAATAATGTTGGTGGTAATGCCGGTGGTCATGTAGGTTTGATTGATACTGATGGTAATGTTAGCATGAACAAATCTGTTGTAACCGTACTTTCTTCTGAGACCGACGTAAACGAGTTCTTCGTGAAGACTGTTGGTGATAACGCAGGTGGTCTTGTTGGTTTCATTGATGCAAACACAGGTAAAGTTGAGGCTACATCGAGCACAGTTAAACTCGATGAGGTATCTGCAGAAAAGGGTAGCAACGTCGGTGGTCTCGCTGGTCAGCTTAATTATGGTGTGACAGAAGGCAAGATTGAGAATGCTAAGGTTACAATTCCTGTCTTGAAGGCTACTGAGAATGCAAAGGATGCTACCAACGCTATCCGTCTGAACACAACATCTGGTAACAATGTTGGTGGTCTGGTAGGATGGATGTGGAATGATAATATTGCTGCAGGCGCAGACAATATCTTCAACATCACTAAGAACGTAACTGTTACGGCTAAAAAAGAAATCAATGCTGGTAATCAGTATGCTGGTGGTCTGATCGGTCTGCTCCAGATGATCGATGGTAATGATGATGCTAATAACAAGGCTATCTTGGGTATTGCCAATGTTGATGCTGTAGAGCACAATGTATCTGTCACAGTCAAGAATCTGATTGCTACCAACGGCTTTGCCGGTGGTCTGGTTGCTGAGAACGGTGCTGGTGACGTTACAATCATCGACGAGGTTGCTGACAAGCCTGCTGTTGTGTCTGTGGATATTACAAGCCTTCAGACTGCATTCTGTGGTGCTGGCGTTATCGGTGAAAACGATGATGACGTATTAATCAAGTGCGATGATGACGACGCTCTGTCTGTAACAGTTTCAGGTTGGAAGAACACATGGGATGGTTCATACTTCGATAATGGCTATGCTTCAATGAGTTCTGCTACTTTGAATAAGCTCTGTGGTACATTCGCTCACATCCTCGGTCAGATGAACGAGAACTTAGATATGTGGACTAAGAATGTCACTAAGAATGACGGTATTAAAGCTGCTGTTAAGGATGCTCTGTTCTTCAAGAAGCATACTGATGCCACGAATACTGTTGGTGTTACCACCGACCCGTTCTGGGGTGATAAGAAGTACTACATTGGCTTCAGCAATAAGACCGGTTTCTATTCAATCAACGGTGTTAAGCAGGCTGACCAGGAGTACAACTATCGTACGTCAAATTATGTTGATTAATTTGTTAGAATAAGAATACAAATTCTAATATCACTTACTATCGGAGGGTGTACCTTAACGGGTATACCCTCTTTATGATATCCATAAATATACTTGTGAAACTTAAATAATATTATGTGTCCTTGTGGATAAATATTTGGTGAAATGTTTGGTTGATAATGGTAAAATGATTACTTTTGCGGCAGAATGTCCGCAAAGGACATATAAAAGTTCACTAAGGACACTAAGTACACAAAAACAGGATATGATGAGGAGAAGGGCATGGTTGCTGATTGTTGTGTGGGTGGCGCTTACGGGGGTCGCACAACGGGCAGACTATCATAAGATGTCACGCTATGTAAGGCAGGCGGCAATTCATTATCAGGAGTCAGGAGTCAAAACGGTAGGTATTAGAGGACTGAAATCTGGAGACGAGCGGTTCATGACGACCTTTGTCTGTATCAGTCCAGGTGAGGCCGGTGGTGTTTTTGCAAGACATCACTGCCGGATGTATGCCCAGTGGGGGGATATCAGTATTGCGGGAATTCCGCTGGCAGAATTGGAGGCATTGGCTGCTGAGCCGGCAGTCATTCGTATTGAAGCCAACCAGTCCAACCATCTGTGCGTCGACACGACAGCAGCCATCGTCAAGGCATTGCCTGTCTATGAGTCATCGCTCTCTCATCAGGCATATACGGGCGAAGGCATTGTTATCGGTGTGATGGACGTTGGCTTTGATCTGACTCATCCTAATTTCCTTGATCATTCAACGGGCCAGTTGCGGATTGGGGCTTTCTGGGATCATCTGTCGCGTGACACGATTGGCTGCAGTCTGCCAGTAGGGCGGGATTATGTCGGAGCGGAGGCGATCAGTGCCATCGGGCAGTCTACCGATGCACCCACCCTTACTCATGGTACGCATACATTGGGTATCGCTGCCGGCTGTGGGTTTGACACTCCGTATCGTGGCATTGCCTGGGGCAGTGACCTCTGCGTGGTGAGTAATGCTATTAATACTAATATAGAATATGTGGATTCTGCCGATTACTATAAATATACCACAGCCACCGACGCCTTGGGCTTTAAGTACTGTTTCGACTATGCCGAAGCGCAGGGTAAACCTTGTGTGGTGTCGTTCAGCGAAGGGTATTCCCCCTATCTTGATGAGGAGGACAGTCTGTTTGCTGCTGCTATCGAAGCGTTGACAGGACCGGGGCGCATCATTGTGACGTCTGCAGGTAACGAGAGTGTGGAGATGACCTATTTTGAGAAGGCGGCAGGCCAGAAGGAGGCTGGTAGCTTCGTCAGGAACTTTAAAAAGGCCGCCGTCTATCGGATCAAGAGTGAGGGAGAGATGCGCCTTGTGGTCTATGGGTATGGGAAAGAGGAAAGTGGAAGGTGGAAAGAGGAAAGTGGAGTGCCCAGTGATACGATTGCTTTTGAGACGGCTGAGGTGCCTATTGATACTGTTTTCAGGAGGAAGATATTGTATGGCGAGGATTCGCTGACAGTAGCAGCCTATCGCGACCGATCACGCTTCGGCGACCATGATGTCTGGCAGTTGCTCTTGGAAGCGGATACTACCTTAAACCTGCTGCCCCCTTTGGCGGTAGTGGTGCAAGCTCAGGGGAAAGTGGAGGTTTACGGCAGTTCTACCAACGCCTTCCGCGATCATGCTGCCGATGACCGCTGGCGGGCAGCCATCACAGGACGGAATGTCTTAGCTCCATGGTGTTTTCCAGGCATGTCGATGGCGACACCTGTCGTGGCGGGTGCCATAGCCCTCTGGCTGCAGGCCAAGCCAGACCTGACGCCTCAGGAGGTCAGAGAGGCGCTTCAACGTACTTGTCGGCATCCGGAAGAGAAGTATGACTATCCGAACAATGTCTATGGCTTTGGTGAGATTGATGCCTATCGGGGATTGTTGGAGGTACTCTCGCTGTCAGGCATTGAGGGCATTAGCCTGCATCAGCCGAAGGGTGTACAAGTCCTCCCTGTGGAAGGAGGGTTAAGGCTTGTGTTTGATCGTATGGTCAGGGAGCCTGTTCGCGTCAGGGTATATAACCTCTCTGGTGTCTGCGTTTATGAGAAACGGGAGGCGGATCAGACCACCCCTGGCCCCTCCTACTCAGGAGGGGAAATAAGCGCTTTTTTGGCGCTTCCGGATGTCCTTTCTGGCATTTATGTAGTTCAGGTGGAGACGGCTGACAGAACGTTGCAGGGGTCGACACTGGTCAGATTTTAAAAGGATAATTTGGAATATCAAAAAAAATCAACTACCTTTGCACCCATAATTCGTGAAATTCGTGTAATTCGTTGTTTAAAAGAATATATAGTATGAGACAGAAAGAAGGTTTTGTGTTGCGTGAGATATGCGGCGAGAAAGCAGTTTTTGCAGAAGGTCTTAAAGTGCTTGACTTCGGTAAGATGGTCACTATGAATGATACGGCTGTATGGCTATGGGAGAAATGCTCAGAGTTGGGTGACTTTACGGCCGAACAGCTCGCCGAGGCTTTGTGTCAGGAGTATGAAGTAGACCCCTCTAAGGCAAAGGCAGATGTCAATCGTATTTTGACTACATGGAAAGAAATCGGACTGATAGAGTGAAGAATAGGGCAGTAAAGGCGCAATGAGTCAGTACGTCGTATGGCTTTGGCGCAATACGAAGGGCATCCGTCTGGGTATGCTGCTCCGTATTGTTGCCGGTATCGGGCGGGTATCGCTCGGGCTGTCGATGGTATGGCTCTGCAAACGCTTCATCGACGTGACCATCCGCCAGGGAACGACAAATGACATCATCGTGATGATTGTCGCGCTGGTGGCTATTGTCATTGGTGTCATTCTCTGTCGGCAGTTGTATTATTATTTAGGTATCAAGGATAAGGCAAAGCAGACGACGGATGTCCGTCTGCGTATCTTCAGCTATCTGTTCCGCCGACAGATGTTCGACCAGAAAGAGATGCACTCCGGTGATGTGACCTCACGTTTAGAGAAAGATATCGACGTGGTGAGTGATGCGACGACATCCCTCCTGCCGGATATCACCGTTACGCTGTTCCAGTTGACGGGTGCCTTCCTGCTGATGCAGTCGATGGACACCCGGTTAGCATGGGCCCTGCTGTTGCTGACACCGCTGTTCGTGATAGTCGGAAAGCTGATAGGCCGGAAGATGAGGATGATGACCCTCGACATCCGTAAGCAGGAGAGTATCATCCAGATGCTGGTGCAGGAGACGATGGAACATAATGCCGTGCTCCGTTCTTTGGAGAGTGGCGACTGGATCACCGACCGTCTGGACGATATGCAGCAGGATCTGCGTGTCAAGATCCGGAAGCGGGCGCGTTTCACGGTTATCTCCCGACTACTGATCGGTTCCAGCTTCAGCCTGGGATATATCATGGCTTTCGTCTGGGGTGCTTTGCAGCTGCGTAGTGGTGTGATTACCTTTGGTGTGATGACATCGTTCCTGCAGCTCGTCAGTCAGATACAGAATCCTATCCTGCAGATGCTGAACATGATGCCTCAGTTTATTCAGGCTTCTGCCAGCATCGACCGTCTGGAGGAATTGGAACAGGTGGAGGTAGAGAATGAAACTACGAATGATACGAATTTCACGAATTTGGGCTATGCTGAAATAGGCGTGAAGGTGGAGGATGTCAGTTTCCAATATGCTGACGGTGACCGGGAGATCCTTTCGCATTTCTCTTTCGATTTTAAGCCGGGCAGTAAGACGGCCCTGATGGGACATACCGGTGCTGGTAAGACTACCTTGTTCAGGTTGTTGTTGGCACTGACCAAACCCAATGCCGGTACGATGACCGTCTATGACAGTCAGGGCCAGCAGGCCATCAGCGAACAGACACGATCGAACTTTGTTTTCGTGCCGCAGGGGAACACCCTCATGAGCGGCACCATTCGCTATAATCTGCTGCTGGCCAGACCAGACGCCACCGACGAGGCCCTTGAGGATGTGCTCCATACGGCGATGGCCGACTTTGTGCTGGATCTGCCAGACGGTCTGGATACTGAGTGTGGCGAACGTGGCAGCGGACTCAGCGAGGGGCAGGCCCAGCGCATCGCCATTGCCCGGGGACTGTTGAGGCCGGGCGGTATCCTGCTCTTGGATGAGATCAGTGCCTCTCTCGACGAAGCGACGGAGCGTGAACTATACCGCAGGCTCTTTGCCAAGTATCCCGGGAAGACGATGATCTTCATCACCCACCGGCCAGTGGTCTGCGAGTTATGTGACCAGGTGATAAAGTTGAGAAGTTAAAGAAGTTAAAGGAAGGTAAGATATGAAGAAGATTTTTGCAATGATGGTGTCTTTGGCGGTGGCGCTGAGTGCCCAGGCCAAGGTAAGGTTGCCCCATCTCATTGGTGACAACATGGTGTTACAACAGCAGACTGATGCCCGCCTATGGGGTTGGGCTAAGCCTGGTAAGACGGTCACAGTCACCACCTCATGGAGCGACCAGAAGGTGACGGCCAAGGCTGGCAAGGACGGGAAATGGCTGGTGAAGGTCAGGACGCCGAAAGCTGGCTACGACCCGTTGAGTATCACGTTTGACGATGGTGAAGCGGTAACTATTAATAATGTCGTTAGCGGTGAGGTGTGGGTCTGTGCCGGACAGTCGAACATGGAGATGCCTGTAAAAGGTTTTGGCATGTGTCCGGTGGAGGGTTACAACTACCATGTGCTCGATGCCGCCCAGTCGAAGGGTGTCCGTAGTGTGAAGATCCCCAGCATCATGAGGGCCACGCCGCAGGATGATGCCCAGTGTGAGTGGCGCCAGTGTTCGCCGAAGACTGTCGGTGAGTTCTCTGCCACAGGCTATTTCTTCGCCCGGCTGCTGAGTCGTACGCTCGACATCCCTGTGGGAATTATAGAAGCTAATAAAGGAGGTTCGCGCGTAGAGAGCTGGCTGACGAAGGAGAACTTGGAGAAATACACCAATGATCCTACCGACTCGGTGGAGATCTGTAAGAAGTGGGCACAGTGGGACTATCACCGCTCACTGCTCTGGGGCAACGGTACGTTCAATCCCATCCTGAACTATACGGTCAAGGGTATCCTCTACTATCAGGGCTGTTCGAACGTGGGTGATCCCGGCGACCAGTATTCTGAGCGGATGAAGTTGTTGGTGGAGCAGTGGCGGTCTCAGTTCGGCTTGGGTGAGATTCCCTTCTATTTCGTGCAGATAGCGCCTTACCGCTATGACGACAACGACAATGCCATCAGCGGTGCCTTGTTGCGTGAACAGCAATGGAAGGCTGCGCAGATCATCCCCAACAGTTCGCTCGTCTGCATCAACGACCTCGTCTATCCTTATGAGACCACGCAGATCCATCCTACTCAGAAGCAGCAGGTGGGTGAGCGTCTCGCCTTCACGGCCCTGAACCGTGACTATGGCTTTGAGACGGTCCAGTATAAGAGTTCGTCGTATAAGGATATGACCATCAAGGGTGATACGGTGTTTATCCATCTGCAGGACAACTACTGGTGCGATGCACCCTTCGAGCAGATGGAGGGCTTCGAGGTGGCTGGTGAGGACCGTGTGTTCCATCCGGCTCAGGCCCGTCACTTCTGGCAGCCTGGCGGCGGGTATTGGGATGAGGCGATCATTGTGACGGCTCCCGAAGTGAAGCAGCCCGTCGCCGTGCGCTATTGTTTCAAGAACTTCCAGATCGGCAATGTGAAGAATGGCGGTAACCTCCCCTTGTTCCCCTTCCGAACAGACAACTGGTGATTAATGATCCACAAAGGACACGAAGGACACAAAAACATTCCATAAGAGGATAGATGCAAAATGAATTTATTAGAAAAGAATTCGGAAATTGAGAACCATATTTATGCCATCAATGGAGCAGCTATTGAGGTGCATAAGGTTTTAGGTCATGGCTTTCATGAGAAGGTTTATGGAGATGCCTTGGCTGTCGAATTCAAACTCCGGGATATCCCCTTCGAAAGAGAAAAGCACTTGCTTATTAACTATAAAGGTCTGGCATTACAACATGATTTCTTCGTTGATTTCCTTTGTTATGATAGTATTATTGTTGAATTAAAGGCATTAGACAATCTGGTTGCTGCCAATACC
>JAEEGL013315930.1_pt1 | contig 14977 bp, 10 predicted proteins | sample 9134231 | NCBI WGS metagenome assembly JAEEGL01 (sample SAMN16246548, study PRJNA631951) | gut metagenome | biome: gut microbiome; feature: rumen; material: fiber-attached | host: Bos | place: Iran: Karaj | collected 2018-10
CTCACGGACCCGGGATTCCCCGCGTCTGTTTACGAGGTGGTACTTCAGGGCAGATGCAGCAGGCTCGGAAAAGGTTTCTTCTACTCTTACGCTGACAAAAAAGCGGTTGAAGAAAAAATAGAGCTTCTCGGACTCGAAAAGATAAGAAGCAAAAGCTTCTCGCGCCTCTCCGGAGGACAAAAACAACGCGTTCTACTGGCACGGGCTCTTTGCGCAACGGACAAGCTGCTTGTTCTTGATGAACCCGTATCCGGTCTTGATCCGGTAGTAACGTCGGAAATGTACGATATAATCGAAAAGCTGAACAAGGAAAGCGGGATAGCCGTTATAATGATATCTCACGATACCAAAACAGCGGCGAAATATGCAACAAAGATACTTCATCTCCATCGGAAAGTTGAGTTCTTCGGAAGAACTGAAGATTACGTCAAAACAGAGCTTTATCATCACTTTTTAGGAGGATGCGGACATGAACATCACTGAGATATTCACAAATCCTCTTATTCTGTCAATGTTTGCCGGATCTGTATTTATAGGTCTTCTTATCTCCGTATGCGCGTCGCTGCTCGGAGTAACGCTCGTTTTAAAAAAATACTCGATGCTCGGCGACGGACTCGCTCATATCGGTTTCGGATCAATGGCGATAGCAGCGCTGTGCGAGAAACTGTTCGGCGAGAAGCTCGGATCATACTCGCTGCTTATCTCCGTACCTATAGTTATTGCTGCCGCTATCCTCATATTGAAACTCGATGAGAAGAACGGACTTAGGGGAGATTCCGCTGTAGCCGTCGTATCGACCGGAGCACTTGCCCTCGGATATATAATTTTTGAATACGCGACCGGGAATACGACAGACGTATGTTCGAGCTTGTTCGGATCGGCTTCTCTGCTGACTCCGAGTACGGCAGACATAATTACGACCGTCCTGCTTGCTCTCGCTGTTCTGCTGATTTTCATTCTGTATTACAACAGAATATTTGCCGTGACGTTTGACGAAACGTTCTCCAAATCATCCGGTATAAAAACAGACAGATTCAAAACTGTTATCGCGATCCTCGCGGCTCTTACCGTTGTTATGGGAATGAAAATGCTCGGCGCAGTCATGATCTCGGGACTCATCGTATTCCCCGCTCTCAGCGCTATGAGGATATGCACAACGTTCAAGAGAGTTATAATAGTATCCGTTATCATTTCGGCGCTGTGTACATTTACGGGAATACTATCGGCGTTTCTGATCGGCGGTTTGCCGATAGGCCCTTCGGTAGTACTTGTAAATGTGATATTGTATATAGTACTGAGTGTCTTTGTAAAATTGAAAAACAAATAAAACAGCGGACCGCAATCGGCGGTCCGCTTTCATATTCACCCGAACCGTAAAATATAATTAAATAAAAACGGTGAAAGTGATGAAAGAATACAGCAAAGAAGAACCTTCTTATATCAGAACCGATCTGCGGCGCGGTCTTTCCGATGAGGAAGCAAAGCTGAGCAGGAACAGATTCGGCGCTAATAAACTGACTAAAATAAAGAGAAAATCATTTTTATCTAAATTTGTGTCCAATCTCAAGGATCCGATCATTAAAATATTGATCGGCGCTATGATCATAAACACTTTGTTTATGATAAAGAACATAAACTGGCCTGAAACTTTAGGAATAGCGTGCGCGGTAATTGCCGCGGCGCTCGTGTCTACTATCTCGGAACACGGGAGCGAAAAGGCATTTGAAAAAATGAATGAGAGCACCGCGCAGACCCGTATAACCGTTATCAGAAACGGATCGACGCGTGAAATTCCTGAGTGCGAAATCGTAAAAGGAGATCTTATAATACTGTCGTCGGGAAACTCGATCCCCGCCGACTGCGTGATAGTAAAGGGGACAGTCTATGTAAATCAAGCGCCGCTCACGGGGGAGAGCGCGGAAGTAAAGAAAGCAGCAGCAGAACAAAAATCAAACTATTTTAATGATCAATTCGCAAAAGATATAAACAAGATCTATAAAGGGTGCCTTTGCATCAAAGGAGAATGCGAAGCCGTCGCGACGGGAGTCGGAGACGAAACGGAATACGGGAAAATAGCGCGGGAACTTGTAAAAGAAGATACTGCGAGTCCCCTGAAACAAAGGCTCTCCGAACTTGCGAGATCCGTAAGCAGACTCGGCTACGCCGCGTCATTTCTCATAATGATCGCATACTTATTCAATACAGTTGTCGTCGATTCGTCCTGGGATACCGCTGTGATCATGCTTAGATTGAAAGATATAGGGTTCATTATCCCGACAGTCATAAAATCGATAACGATCGGCATCTCAGTAATAGTCGTAGCCGTTCCCGAAGGTTTGCCTATGATGATAACGGTTGTTCTTTCATCAAATACAAAAAGAATGCTTAAGAGCGGCGTGCTGGTGCGCAAAATGGTCGGAATAGAAACAGCCGGAAGTATGAACATACTGTTCACCGATAAGACAGGAACACTTACGACGGGCAAAATGTCAGTTAATAAGATCATATGCTCTGATATCGCTTTCAATAAAGTTCGGGAAATACAAAACGATCAGACGTACAAAAGCATTATACCGCTCTTATCCGATTTTCTGATAGGAGCAGGATCAAAGTCGACGACGGAAAAAGCGCTGCAGTCGTTTTTCGCAGGAAACAAAATATGCGATAACACGACTTTTCTCGCGGAAAAACTGAAATTCGATTCTGTACGGAAGTACTCGGCGTGCAGATTCATTCAGAACGGAACGGAAAAATGCGCGCTCCTCGGTGCGGCTGAAAAGCTCCTTTCAATGTGCGAATACTATATAGATCAAAACGGAGATATAAGATACCTAAGCAATAAACAAAGAGAAAAGCTGAACGGAGCGATCTATTCGGAAACGTCCAACAGTTCAAGACTGCTGACTCTCGCGTATTCAGATAAGAAATACTGGGAAAATATCATAACAGACAAGAAAACGCCTTTGATATTCTGCGCATTAATTTCGATAAGAGACGAGCTGAGAAAAGATATACGGCAGTCGGTTATCAAAGCAAAAGCGTCGGGAGTGCAAGTTGTGATGATGACGGGAGACAACAGAGAGACAGCCTGCGCAGTTGCAAAAGAAGCAGGTATCATCGACAGCGTTCACTGCCGCGTTATCACGGGAGACGAAATGCAGAAAATGAGCGATGGCGAGCTGTGCGAAATACTTGAGTCGCTCGCTGTCGTTTCAAGAGCGCTCCCGCGCGATAAACAGAGGCTGATCGAGATCTCACGCCAAATGGGGTTGGTATCCGGAATGACGGGCGACGGGGTAAACGACGCGCCGTCTCTCAAAAGCGCAGACGTCGGCTTTGCGATGGGGAGCGGTAACGACGTTGCAAAGGAAGCTTCCGACGTCATAATCACAAACAACAGCTTTACCTCGATAACAAACGCGATACTGTACGGAAGGACCGTATTTGAATCTATAAGAAAATTCATTTCTTTCCAGCTGACAATGAATCTGTGTGCGCTCGGAGTATCGCTGATCGGGCCTTTTATCGGAATTGAATCCCCTATCACAGTAACTCAAATGCTGTGGGTAAATATGATAATGGATACGCTCGGAGGGCTCGCTTTCGCAGGTGAAATGCCTCTCGAACAATACATGAAAAAGCCTCCGATCAAAAAGCAAGAGAAAATAATGACGAAAAAGATGGTTTCTCAGATACTGTGCTGCGGCGCGTTTACTCTTGCTCTGTGTATAAGCTTTTTGAAAGTACCCTATTTTAAAAATATCCTTTCATACGACAGCGAGATATATCATCTGACTTGTTTCTTTGCTCTGTTCATTTTCTGCGGTATATCCAACAGTTTCAACTCAAGATCTCCATCGGGACATCTGTTTTCTTATATTTCCGGAAACAAAGCTTTTATTTCAATAATATTCTCGGTAGCTGTGATCCAGCTTTTGATCATCTATCTCGGCGGCAGTATTTTCAGATGTACTCCGATAACTTTAAAAGATTTAATAATATGCGCTTCCTTATCATTGACCGTGATACCGATAGATCAGTTCAGGAAAAAAATATTCTGTAAAGAAAGAACTCCGGGCAAAAGCTGCCCGGAGAATTCTTTATGAAAACAGATCGAACAAAGACATCTGGTTTGTCGGGTTCATTCCTTCAAGAGCGCCGTTTTCGCGTAAAAGCTCTATCAAAGTGTTACCGACCTTTGCCTCCGTCTTAAGATCTTCGATACAGTGGATCTTGCCCTCGTCGCGCGCCTTCATTATGCTCTGAGCAGCGGCGTCTCCGAGACCGGGTAAAGATATGAAAGGCATCCTGATCTTTCCGTCCTCGGGCAAAAACTTTGTAGCATGCGATTTTTTAACGCTTACAGGCAAAAAGTCTCCGCCGCGCTGATAACACTCGTTTACGATCTGTATCGCGTTGTAAAGTTCTTTATCCTTTTGCGTTGCGGCGGGATCGCTTCTTGTGCGCGCAAGATCGTCGAGCGCCTTGAAAACATAGTTTTTGCCTTTACAAACGATCGTTGCGTCGCATCCGCCGGGTGCCGCCGTAAAATACGCCGCGTAGAACTCGATCGGGTTATAGATCTTATGGTATCCCATTCTAAGCGCGTCGATAACGTACGCGGCCGCATGCGCTTTCGGGAACATGTACTTGATCTTCTTGCAAGAGGAGATATACCAGTCGGGAACGCCGGATGCGATCATCGCTTCTTCCTGCTCTGGAGTCAGGCCCTTTCCCTTTCTGACGCCTTCCATTATTTTGAACGCGAGACTCTTTTCAATGCCGTACTTGTGAATAAGACAAAGCATAATGTCGTCGCGAGTACCTATTACGTCGGAGATTGTGCAGATCTTCTGCTCTATCAGTTCTTCTGCGTTTCCGAGCCAAACAGCAGTACCGTGAGTAAGTCCGGAGATCTGAAGCAGGTCGGCAAAAGTCTTCGGCTGCGACTTGATAAGAACGCCGCGTACAAACGGAGTGTTCATCTCGGGAAGACACAAAGTCCCCGTTTCAACTCCTTTGAGCTGTTCTGACGTTACGCCGAGCGGCTCGGGAGACGTGAAAAGCTTATATACGTTCGGGTCAGACAGCGGAGTATCAAGAATATTAGTTCCGGTATACTCCTCGATCCTCTTGTATTTTGTCGGGATATCGTGGCCGAGTATATCGAGCTTGAGGATCGTATCGTGTAGATACTTGAACTCGAAATGAGTTGTGATCACGCTCTGGTCTCCCGCGGGGTGCTGGACCGGCGTAAAGTCGTATATCTCGTATTCCTGCGGAACAACGATTATTCCGCCGGGATGCTGTCCCGTGGTCCTCTTTGTGCCCACACAGCCGCAGACGAGTCTGTCGATCTCGGCCTTAGGGAGAGTTATGCCTTTTTCCTCAAGATACTTAACCGTAAGACCGTATGCGGTCTTGTCGGCAAGAGTTCCGATTGTTCCCGCTCTGAACGCGTGTCCCTTTCCGAAAAGGACTTCGGTAAAGCGGTGTGCGTCAGCTTGAACGTCTCCGGAAAAGTTAAGGTCGATATCGGGAACTTTATCCCCCTTGAAGCCCAAAAACGTCTCAAACGGGATATCGTGACCGTCTCTTACAAGCTCAGTTCCGCAGACGGGACATTTCTTAGCGGGCATATCATATCCTGAGCCGTAACTCTTTCCCGTCTCAAAATCGGAATACTTGCATTTAGGACATCTGTAATGAGGAGGAAGCGCGTTTACCTTTGTGATACCTCCGAAAAAGGCTGCGAGAGATGAGCCGACAGATCCGCGCGAGCCGACCTGGTAACCTTTCGCCTCGCTGTTCTCAACGAGCTTTTTTGCGATAATATACATTATCGAATAACCGTTTTCGATAATAGAACCGAGCTCTCTGTCAAGTCTTTCAGACACTTCCACCGGCAGAGGATCGCCGTACAGATCGTGAGCCATACTGTAGCATTTGTTGCGAAGCTCGTCGTCCGACCCGTCGATATGAGGGTCGTATTTCCCTTCGGGTATCGGACGTACTCTTTCGATCATGTCGCAGATCTTATTAGGATTATCTATAACGAGTTCCCTTGCCGTTTCCTCTCCGAAATAAGAGAATTCGTCAAGCATTTCGTCGGTCGTTTTGAAATACAGCTTTGTTACGCGGTCTGCGTCCTTATATTTTTTTCCCGTCAGTAAAATGCGTCTGTATATTTCATCCTCTGGATCAAGGTAATGGGCGTCCGAAGTGGCGACCACGATCTTCCCGAGCTTTTTGCCGAGTTCATATATTCGGCGGTTGATATCTTTCAGTTCATCCTCGCCGGAAACAGCTCCCTCGTTTATCAAAAAAGTATTGTTTGATATCGGCTGTAACTCAAGATAATCGTAGTAATTTGCTATCTCTTCTATCTCGTTCTCGGGTCTGCCGTTTAATATCGCCTGATACAGCTCGCCCGCTTCACACGCGGAACCGATAAGAAGACCTTCCCTGTATTCGTCGAGGTGAGTTTTGGGTATCCTCGGATATCTTCTGAAGTATTTCAAATAAGAATCGGAAACGAGTTTATAAAGATTTTTAAGACCCGTCAGATTCTTAACGAGAATGATCTGATGATATGCCTTGAGCCTTAAAGGATCGGCCTTCTCACTCATGACCTCGCTCATTGTTCCGAAGCTGTTGATACCTTCGTCGCGCAGCTTTTCGATCATTTTAAAGAAGATCAGCGCAAGCATCTCCGCGTCGTCGCAGGCTCTGTGATGATTGAAATCACCCAGAGAAAAATATTTTGCGAGAACGTCAAGTTTGTGAGATTTCAGATCGGCATTTACATAATGAGACATGGCGACCGTATCGAGATACGGATTGTCGAAACGGAGCTTACATCTTTCCGCGGCGCGTCTTATAAAGCTCGTATCGAAATTCGCGTTGTGCGCGATAAGAAGTCTGTCGCCTGCAAAATCAAGGAATTCGGGGAGAACTTCCTCGATCGGTCTGGCGTCGGACACCATCTCATCCGTAATACCGGTCAACTCTACTATTCTTTCGGGGATCGGAATACCCGGATTTACACAAGTATCGAACATCTCAAGGTTCTGTCCGTCCTTGACTATTACTGCGCCGATCTCCGTGATCCGGTCGTTCGCGGAGGAAAGACCGGTAGTCTCAATGTCGAATACTATAAACTCTTCGTCAAATAAACCGTTGTAATCTCCGTAAACGGAGCGCGCAGTGTCGTCGACGAAATACGCCTCCATTCCGTAGATCACCTTTATGTCTCCACCGCCTTTAGCAATACTTTCAGCCGTGAGCATAGCAGTCGGAAAGCTCTGCAGATTACCGTGATCGGTGATCGCAACGGCGCGGTGTCCCCAGCTGAAAGCAGTATTTACGGCGTCATCGGGTTTGATAAGCGCGTCTGCCTCGGACATATTCGTATGAAGATGAAGTTCAACTCTCTTTTCTTCGGAAGTGTCGCGCCGTCCGACGCGTTTTATCTTCATAACGTCGCTGATATTCATATTATATTCGCTGTCGAATTTATCGGGTTTTATCGAACCTTTAACAGCTATATATCTTACTTTTTCAAGCTTTGATTTCCATTCGGAAAGATCTTCCGCACGGATAACCTTTCTGAGATATACGGACGAATCTTTATCGGTAAGTCCGATGGTTATACTGTATTTATCTCCCCCGCGCAGTTCACGCTCTTCAAATTTAAATACTTCGCCAACAAGAACCGCCGACTGATAGGAGGCTGACGCTTTTCTGATGGGAAGCGGATTCTTTACTTCAAATTCGTTTCCTATAAGGACTTCCGGCGACGATACGTCGAAGGTATAAGTACCAGACGATACTTGTCCCTGCGTCAGTTTACGGTCCGGCTTGCGTTCCTCGAACAGCGAGACGTGACGTTCAAGCTCGGGCTTGCTTTCATCGGATTCGAGAGCTGCAGCTTTCTGCTCCGCAGCTGCTTCAAGAGATTTTCTGATCTCGCTGTCATAAAAGCTTCTCGCCGCTGATTCTCTCGATTCGAGGTAACTCTCGATACTGTCCTCGCCCTGCGTGTATACGATACTCACGCTGCAGTCGATAGAAAACTCGTCCCTTATGATATCGCTGATCACTTTTTCGGTCTTTGCAAGATCAAGTATCACTTCCGCCGCGCTCTCAAAGGGTATTTCGAGTTTCAATTGATCTTTACCGGTCAGCGTAGCTTTGTATTCGTTAAAGAATCCTCTTACGGCGGTGCCGGATCTTTTGGCACTCTCGATTATTTCGGGAATGTAATCCTCGGAAAACAATTCTGACGGGAACGTAGGAAAAAGCCTTACGGATTCAAGGTCGTAGAATTCCGCAAGGTTTCTCTCAAGTTCAAACAGAGCTTTCTTCTTGAGCAGCGACGGATAGGAGAAAAAGATCTCATACATTCTCTTTTCTCTGTCCGCTCTGACTTTTACGTTATATGAATGCTCAAAAATATCGCTCTGTCCCTTATTCATAGGTGAATATTTAGTGAAAATCCGGGACAAGTTCTTGTCAGACATTTTAATCTCCGTATCAGTTCCCTATGTATTCGAGCGTCTCTTTCTTCAGCGCGTCGATTATATCACATTCTTCAATTCTGCCGACAGTCTCGCCGTTTTTGAACAGAACCGCAAAACCGTCTCCTCCCGCTATACCGAAATCGGCTTCCCTTGCTTCGCCGGGTCCGTTTACTACGCACCCCATGATAGCAACGTTGACTCTTTTGCCTTTTGTGTCGATCTGATTTGCGATCTTTCGGAATTCAGAAGCTATCTTGATGATATCGATCTTCGTTCTTCCGCAAGTCGGGCAGGAAATTATATTAATACCGCTCTTTAAGAGCCCGAGCGAATTCAAAATCTCACGTCCCGCATAAACTTCCTTGACGGGGTCTGCGGTCAAAGATACTCTTATGGTATCGCCGATACCGTCAAGAAGAAGCGCGCCGATGCCGACAGAACTCTTTATCAGACCCGCGTACTCGTCTCCTGCTTCCGTAACGCCGAGATGAAGCGGATAATCGGAAGCGGACGATACTTTTCTCGCGGCTTCAGTCATCGTTTTAATGTCGGACGATTTTATTGAAATCACAATATCCGAAAAAGCATATTTTTCGAGCATTTCCGCTTGAAGGAGCGCGCTTTCGGCGAGAGCCTCCGACGTCGGTGCGCCGTATTTTTTCAAAAGTCTTTTGTCGAGCGAGCCGGAGTTCACCCCTATTCTTATCGGAAGACCGAGGATCTTACAAGTAGTTGCAACTTCCTTAACCTTCCACTCCTCGCCGATATTCCCGGGATTGATCCTTATTTTATCGGCTCCGCACATCGCGGCTGCGATAGCCGTTTTATAATCAAAGTGAATGTCTGCGACAAGAGGTATTTTTACCCCGTCGTGCTTAATTACTGAAAATACTGCCGCGGATTCCTCGTCGGGAACTGTCATGCGGACTATTTCAGCTCCGGCAGCTTCTACTTTTTTCACCTGTGCAGATACGGCCTCAAAGTCATGTGGATCGGCATTGACCATCGTTTGAACGGAGATCGGAGAATCTCCTCCGATAAATGTATTTCCGACCTTTATTTTCTTAGTGTTTTTTCTGATAACAGGCATATCGATCTCCTTCGTTTATCAAGAAAAGAGTCCTATTACGTCCTTCAGTATTATAAATGCTGAAAACAGTAAAAGAATAACGAGACCGGCAAAGTTGATATATCCTTCCACTTCGATCTTCAGCGGTTTTCTTCTTACAGCTTCGATAAGAAGGAAAATGATCCTTCCTCCGTCGAGAGCAGGGAGCGGAAGCAAATTCATTACTCCCAGATTGATACTTATTACGACACCGAGATATAAGAAGTCCATAAAACCGTACTCGGTCCCTGTCTCAACAAGCGCCTGAGCGGCACCGACAGGCCCGGAAACAGCGTCGATGCTATACCGCCCGCGTATCAGATCGAAGAGCGACTCCCAGATCATCTTTATGGTGTTTACAGACTGATAGAAAGACTCCTTGACGACGTTGCCGAATGTCTTATCAAGAGGAGCGACAGCAAAATCGACACAGCCGAAAGTCGTTCCTTTTTCAACGGTAGTCGGGAAAACCACGTCCTCGATCACAACGGTTTCGCCGTCTCTTTCAACGGTCAGATCGATAGGCTCTACACCGCGCCTCATTATTTCGTAAGACATTTGGCTGTAGATGTGAACGCTGTGTCCGTCGACCTCTACTATCTTATCGCCCACCTGAAGGCCGCTTTCAACGGATACGGCGTAATTCTCCGGGAAATACGATACCGTGGTCGAGCCGAGCTGAGCGGACGTCGCGATATATATCGACATAACGATGATCCCGAAGATAATATTAACAGCGGGGCCTGCGGCGGTGATTATAAGCTTCTGCCAAACTTTCTTCTTATGAAAAGCGTTTTCATCATCGGATTCCTCGTCTTCTCCGACCATGCTTACAAAACCGCCGATCGGGAAAGCTCTGAGAGAATAAACGATTCCCGTCTTTTCAGAAGTCTTTTTTATCAGCCTCGGTCCCATACCTATAGCAAATTCTTTGATCGACACCTTGAAAAGGCGGGCGAAAAGAAAATGGCCGAGCTCATGAATAAATATCAGAAACCCGAAAAGAAGTATCGCGAGGATAATATATAAAGCTGTGATAAGATCACTTCCCGTTCAATCTAATTAATACTTTGATATCAACGAATCGGCAATACTTCTTGCCGTTCTCTCCGCATCAAATACAGTCTCTTCCGTGCATGTGCTGTGCGGATTGAATTTTTCAAGCGTTTCGCAGACGACGTCTGACATATCGCAGAATCCGATCTTTCCGGAAACAAACGCCAAAACGGCTTCTTCGTCCGCCGCTATAAGAGCCGCGGGCGCCGTTGTACCGAGTCTGTACGCCCGTCTTGCGGCGTCAAGGAGCGGAAACGCTTCCGTATCCGGTCTGTCGAAAGTCAATGAATTAAGGGAATAGAAATCAAGTCCCGTTTCATCCACTCTCATTCTGTCCGGATATGACAGAGCGTATCGAACGCAATGTCTCATATCCGGAGTGCCGAGCTGTGCGATCACCATAGTATCAATGTATTCAACCATAGAATGAACTATGCTCTGACGGTGTACGACTACTTCGACCCGGTCAAGATCGACTCCGAAAAGCCGGACGGCTTCAATCACTTCAAAGCCTTTATTCATAAGCGTAGCGCAGTCGATCGTTATTTTACGCCCCATTTTCCACGTAGGATGAGCAAGAGCCATCTCGGGGGTAACGTTCTCGAGGTCTTCCCTCTTCATCCCGAAAAACGGGCCTCCCGAAGCTGTCAGAAGTATTCTGTTTACGATCTCGGGACGTCTTTTGCCTTTAGCGTCCACGGCGCCTGACGTAACAAGGCATTGAAAGATTGCGCTGTGTTCGCTGTCAACGGGGATCAACTCTCCGCCGGATGATCTGATATTGTCAAATATCACGTCTCCGAGCGAAATAATTGACTCCTTATTCGCTATGGCAAGTCGCGCTCCGGTCTTTGACGCGGCAATGGCTGACGGTATTCCGGCAAGCCCGGAAATAGAGTGTACTATCACGTCTGCGCCGCATTCTTCAATACACTTGCAGATCGAATCCTTACCGCCGTAAACAACAGTATCGGTATCAGCCAAAAGCGCTTTGAGCTCAAGAGCTGAGCTCTCGTCGGGAATTGCAACAGCGCGCGGTTTGCACTTTCTTGCCTGCTCGGCAAGAAGAGAAATATTCCGTCCGCCTGTAAACAATACGAATTCGGCTCCCGTTTCCGAGAGAGCGTCAATTGATTGTCTTCCGACAGAACCGGTACTGCCGAGTACGGCCACTTTTCTGTGAAGCATATCAGTTACCCTGTCGTTTATTTAGTGAATACGATGTTCTTGAAAAATACTATCAGGATCAGGAAAAGAGGCGCGGTCGGAATCACGCTGTCAAATCTGTCGACGATACCGCCGTGTCCCGGAAGAATGGTTCCGTAATCCTTAATACCGAATTTTCTCTTGATTACCGAAGCGATAAGGTCTCCGATCTGTGATACAACGGCGATCACAAAACCGCCGATAATAAACGTCCAGACCGGAAGAATAGGCTTGATATGAAATACGTTCCTGAGAAGTATGCCGTAAACAGTACACAAAATAGTACAGAATACCGTGCCGCCTATCGCGCCCTCTACTGTCTTTTTCGGGCTGACGCTCGGGATCAGTTTATGCTTTCCGAACAGTCTGCCGGTAAGATAAGCGAAAATATCGCAAGTGAACGGGGCGAAAACAGGTATCAAATAATAATATACGCCGTTTTCCTCGTATCTGAGCAGAGTGATTGAAAAGAAACCGCTTATTACGTACATGCAGAGCGAAAAAGAAATTGCCGCGTCAAGTACGTCCGTTTTTTTTGAAAAAACTCCCGCCGCCAGCATTATAAACAGCGATATCATCAGTACTGAAACATAAGTACCGGTAAAATAGTTAATGTTTTTGATTTCGGTTATCAGCCTTGCAAGGACGGGAAAACAAGCCGCTACTACCATAATGGGTATCGTAATGAGCGGACTCTTGAGCGTTCCTATGCATTTAAGCATCTCATAGGTACCTATAACGCTCAATACGGACATGGTGACGGGAAAAACGTAAGTATCGGAGAAAATGATCGCCGGCAGTGCAACAATCAGCAATACACACGCTGTTATTGTCCTTTTAAGCATTTTTAACACCTCCGAAATTTCGTGTTCTGTTGGAATACTCTATAATAGCTTTGTCTACTTCCTCGGACGTCATATCCGGCCATAACACGTCCGTGAAATAGAATTCGCTGTAAGCAGATTGCCACATTAGAAAATTGGAAAGTCTGATCTCCCCCGCGGTACGGACTATCAGATCGGGATCGGGAGAGTTTGCCGTATAAAGATTCTTGCTGATATCCTCTTCCGTTATCTCTGATTTTCCCGACTTCAGCGCTTCATTTACAGCGTGAACTATTTCCGCTCTGCCTCCGTAATTCAGCGCTACGTTCAAAGTCTTTTTATAGTGAGCGGTAAACTCTTCGAGCTGTATGCATTTTGCCTTAAGCTCGTCACCGAGAGCTTCTTTATCGCCGAGGAAAATATATTTGACACGGTTTTCCTCATCTTCGTCATTTGCAGTCTTGATATATACGTCAAGAAGCTTCATAAGAGCGTCTATCTCTCGTTTGGGTCTCGACCAGTTTTCCGTCGAAAAGGCGTATACAGTAATTGTATCTATACCGATATCACTGCAATACTTGACGACCTTCTTAAAGGTCTGGGCGCCTACTTTGTGCCCCGCTTCGCGAGGAAGAGAGCGCCGCTTTGCCCATCTGCCGTTTCCGTCCATGATAAAAGCTATATGGCGAAGACCGGAACTTTTAACAAGTTCTTTTATATCAGTATTTGCGTGAGTATCTGTTTTAACACTCTTTTTTTTGAATAACATAAGCTCACTCCAAAAGAATATTTCCGGTAACAGAAAAAATATGAGCCCCCAAGCTCCTTAAAGCCTGCAGGGGCTCGAATGATTATCGGAAGGTCAGATCTCCATGATCTCTTTTTCTTTGTCTTCGGTAACCTTGTCGATCTCTTTGATGTATTTGTCGGTGAGATCCTGCGTAAGTTTCTCGGACTGCTTCTGCTCGTCCTCGTTGATCTCACTGTTCTTCTTCATCTCTTTGATCTTATCATTCGCATCGCGTCTGATGTTCCTGATCGCAACTTTTGCTTCTTCTCCCATTTTGGATATCTGCTTTGTAAGCTCTTTTCTGCGTTCCTCTGTGAGCTGAGGAAATGCAAGTCTTATCGTTTTGCCGTCGTTTACAGGCGTGATACCGACGTCGGAAGCGAGGATAGCCTTTTCAATGTCCTTGAGCGTTGTCATATCCCAGGGGGTGATAGAAAGCGTTCTCGGGTCGGTCGCTTTAATCTCAGCCATTTGGTTGATGGGAGTAGGCGTTCCGTAATAAGATACCTCTATACCTTTGAGTACGGCGGTATTTGCTCTTCCTGCTCTTATAACTGTAAGGCTCTCACGATAAACAGCAACTGATTTCTGCATTTTTTCTTCATAAGGTTTCGTATCGATCTTCATACTGACACTCCTTTATTTCGAATTATTTTTCAAGGCTTTTGCCTGAACTTACTATCTTACGACCGTACCGATCTTTTCGCCAGTTACGACCCTGTATATCTTTTCGGGATCGTCAAGTCCGAACATAACGGAAGGTACGTGCCCCGACTCTGCGAGAACTGAAGCGGTCATGTCGATGGCGTTCAGTCTCTTATCGATGATCTGTGTATATGTAGTCTCTTCGATCTTAACGGCGTTGGGGTCTTTGTGCGGATCGGCAGTATAGAGATAATCTATATTCTTAGCGAGAAGAAGAGCGTCCGCTCCTATCTCCATCGCTCTGATCACTGCCGGGGTATCTGTTGAGAAAAACGGTGAACCGAGTCCGCAGGCGAATATGACTACACGTCCTTTATCAAGATGACGTCTCGCTTTATCCGCAGTATAAAGTTCTGCGAATTTATCCATTTGAACGGCGCTCATTACTCTGGCGTCAAGTCCCGTTTTACAAAGAGACTCCTGAAGTGCTATTGCATTCATGCAAGTCGCCAGCATTCCTATATTATCGGCTCTTGTTCTGTCCATATCGCCGCCGCTTCTGCCGCGCCAGATATTGCCCGCTCCGACAATTATCGCCATTTGAACGCCCTCATCACAGCACTTTTTAATAACTGAAGCAACTCGTGCCATGTAGTCGTGATTGAAGATCTCATCAGAGTCTTTGGCAAGAGCCTCGCCCGAGAGTTTCAACAAAACTCTTTTATAAGCCGTCTTTTCCAACATAAAGCCTCCGCTGCATATTATATTATATAATATTTTACATTAAAAATAAACATTTGTAAAGTACTTTATAAAAATAATGCTA
>JAEEGL010528474.1_pt1 | contig 14976 bp, 12 predicted proteins | sample 9134231 | NCBI WGS metagenome assembly JAEEGL01 (sample SAMN16246548, study PRJNA631951) | gut metagenome | biome: gut microbiome; feature: rumen; material: fiber-attached | host: Bos | place: Iran: Karaj | collected 2018-10
ACACAGGCAGGGGATGCCGCGTACACAGTTAGGGAATGCCGCGTACACCGTAAGGAAACGCCTCGTACACAGGCAGAGCAAGGTCCGTTCACTCACCCCGAAACCGCTGCGGACAGTACGGACGAAGGTCACGCTACCGACCAGTGAACGGTAGCGCTACCGATAGGCAAATGGTACCACTACCGTTAGGGCAAAGGTAGCACTATCTTTCGCATAACGGTCAGGTGACCTTTGTCGACAGGTAGGGGGAATAGCCGTGCTATAAAGACCGAGGGGACCCTTGGCCTTAAATACTTGACCACAAATCTTCACATATCGACACAAATCTAGCCGATGAGGACAGCTTAAGACTTCAGACTTCGGACATCAGACTTCAGGATTTTCTTCAGTCCGAAGTCAGAAGTCCGAAGTCAATCAATTAGGGCCGACAAGGCCCCATCAGTCGCGGCGAAAACCTACGTTGGAAATTTCCGTTTCCAAGGAAATTTCCATTTCCAAATTTAAAGCCCTTGGAACTGGCGATATTTTACTTGCGCTTACGCGCGAAAGCGGCTTGTTGCGGGTTCCCACGAACAGCCGACTGGAACGGTTAGTGATCACGCGGCCTGTACAAAAGGACGTTAGGGATGGAATGGTGGTAGGGGCCGCACTCCGGTTTCAGTATGCAAGTCTTCGGAGCCGATGGCGAACAGGATGGTCTTTGGCGAAGTCGTTGAAGCCGTCGAGAAAGCCGTGCCATATGTCGGGGACGCTATCCTGGTCCAGCCAGCGTTCGTTGTTCGCTATGATTGCCGATCTGATTCCGTCGATCCTGACGCCCAGGTACAGGATCGCCGGATTGTCCGAATAGCCTGCGGCATATCCTGCCATGTAGTTGCCCATCTGGTCGCTTCGAAGCACCGTTCCCTTCGGCATGACGCCGGAATATGCTCCGTCAAAGCGCCAGGTCGCGTCGCTGCATTTGACTTTGTAGTCCATGTCGGCCAGTTCCTTGGCGTCTGCCTCGGATAATTCGCCTTTTTGAGCCTTTTCTGAAGTCGCTTCCAGCGTTAATCTCGTTTCATCGGTGAAAAAGGCATAAGGATTCAGAGGGCCTTTTGCATACGAACCGTGGAGGTTGAACAATCTCACAGTCTCCAGAACGAGGAGAGCGACGGCGACGAGACTGATATATTCGAAGGATTTCATGGTGCAAGCTCCGCGCTTGATCCCTTTTGCCGCATATGATACCAGATTCCACGCGATAGTGCAAAGGCGCCGACCGCCTGGCGCTCGTTCGTGCCTAATGACGCAATTTTTGGTATACTACGCAGAATCATAGGAATAAGGAGATTGACGATGGACCTTAGAGGAATGGCTGCGGCGTTGTGCGTTCTTGCGGCGGGAGCGACTTTTGCCGAGACGACGCCGGTGATGGTCTCGCTGGTGACGCCTGTGCAGGCACCGTCCAGCGAATACGACGTGACGGGCTTTCGTCTCTCCCTTATATACGGCGACTGCCGCGACTTCACCGGCCTTGACCTCGGCATTGCGCAGCGTGCGGCGGGCGACTTCACCGGGATCGCCCTAGGCGGCGTCAACATTGCGGGCGGCTGCATCCGCGGCGGACAGGTCGGGCTTGTGAACTGGGGTTCGTCGGCGGAGGCGGACTGGGCGCGGCGCTCCACGGGCGCGCAGATAGGAGTTCTCAACTACGCAGGCTCGTTCTGCGGGCTTCAGGACGGGTTCGTCAACGTGTCCGGCGACCAGTTTGCGGGCCTTCAGAGCGGTTTCGTCAACTGCGCCGCCGACGTTCGCGGCATGCAGTGCGGCTACTATCTGGCGTTCGGCGTGAACGTCGCGAGCGGAGCGGTGCGCGGCTGCCAGCTGGGCATCGTCAACTACGCCGAGACGATGGAATGCGGCCTTCAGATAGGCATCGTGAACATAATCGCGAAGAACGGCTGGCTGCCCGTGCTGCCCATCGTAAACGGCCATTTCTAAGGTTCAGTCATGAGTTTTCTCAGTTTTCTGCTGGCGGCCGAGATAGTGCTGCCGATAGCCGAGGTGACCGAAAGGCCCGACTTCCAGACGAGCAGGTATCCGGGCAAGGTGGTGCCGATCGCGAAGGTGGACGTAGTGCCGCAGGTTTCCGGCGAGATACTTGAAGTGGCGTTCGCGAACGGCCAGACGGTCAGCAAGGGCGACGTATTGTACAGGCTCGATTCGGTAAAGTACGAAGCGGCGGTCAGGAACGCCGAGTCGAAGCTTGCGGAGTGCAAGGCGAACGTGCAGTACGCGGAGCTGTCGTACGAGCGGCACAAGAAGCTTCTGGAGTCACGGGCCGTTTCGCTTGACGCGGTGGACAACGCGCTTTCGCAGCGCGACAGTTCGAGGGCGGCGTACGCGGCGGCGCAGGCGGAGCTCGTGGCGGCAAAGGACGACCTCAAGCACTGCACGATCACGGCTCCCATCGCAGGGAAGATCGGCTCGACCGCGAAGACGGAGGGCAACTACGTGACCGCCGGCTCGCTCACGCTCGTGACCATCGTGCAGTTCGACCCTGTGCGCGTGAAGTTCTCGGTGTCGAACCGCGAGATGCTCGACCTGCTTGCAGGCGAAGGCGGCGATCTCAGGGGGCAGGACGACATAGGCGTCACGGTGCAGCTGGCGAACGGGACGCAGTTCGGGCCTGTCGGCGCGATCGAGTACATCGAGAACCTCGCGGACGACGCGACGGACACGGTGACGGCGTACGCGCGCTTCGACAATCCGGAAAGGCGGCTCGTGCCGGGCGGAACGGTGTCGGTCACGGTGTCGTCGAAGTCCGGCGTCCTGAGGACGGCGATTCCGCCGACGGCGGTGCTGCAGGACACGCAGAGTCCGTACGTCTGGGTCGTCGGCGCGGACGGCAAGGCGGAGCGGCGCACCATTGCGCGCGGCGACCTGGTAGGCGACTGGCTTTTCGTGGAGAAGGGGCTCAGGAAGGGGGACAGGATCGTGGCCGACGGCGCGCATCGCGTGTCCAGGGGAATGACGGTCAAGGCGGCGCCCGCGTCCAAGAGATGAAAAGCCTTTCCCAGCCGTTTCTGAGCCGTCCGAAGCTCGCGTGGGTCATAACGATTCTCATCGCGATCTGCGGAGCGCTGTGCTGCTGCCAGATGGCGGTCTCGGAGTATCCGCAGATAACGCCCGTCACGATCACCGTAAGCTGCAACTACACCGGCGCCGGCACGCAGGACCTGTCTGACTCGGTCGCGACCGTGCTCGAGGACGAGATAAACGGGGTCGAGGACCTCTGGTTCTTCAAGTCGAACTGCTCGATGCGCGGCTCTTACAACTGCTACTGCACGTTCCGTCCCGGCACTCAGTCGAACGTCGCGCTCATGAACGTGCAGAACGCGGTGAAGAGGGCCGAGCCGAAGCTGCCGACGGAAGTGACGCAGACCGGGATAACGGTCAAGAAGCGTCCCGAGGACCGCATGGTCATGTACTGCTTCATGACCGACGGACGCGAGATGGACCTGATGGAGCTGTCGAACTTCGTGGAAAGGCAGCTAGCGGACGCGGTCTCGCGTATAGACGGCGTCGGGCAGGTGGAGACATCCGGGCGGACGTACGCCATGCGCATATGGCTAGACCCCGTGAAGCTCGCGGGGCTCAACATGCAGGTCTCCGAGATAAAGAACGCGATTCTCTCGCAGAACGTGCAGGCGGCGGCCGGAACGGTGGGCGGGGAGTACGCGAACAGGTACATCACCTTCAAGCTCAACGTGAAGGGCAGGCTCAAGACCAAGGAGGAGTTCGAGAACATCGTCCTGAGGTCCAATCCGGAGACCGGCGCGCAGGTGCTGGTGAAGGACGTCGCGCGCGTGGAGCTCGGCTGCAGGGGGTACACGATAAGGAGCCGGTTCAACGACAATCCGGTCGTGTATCTCGAGGTGTACAAGACGCCGGACGCGAACTCGGTCGCGACCGCGGCGCTCGTGAAGGCCGAGATAGACAGGTGGATAGCCAGGCTGCCGTCCGGCGTGACGGGAGTGCTTGCGGACGACTCGACGGCGTTCACAAAGGTGTTCCTGAAGGAGACCTTCGCGACGCTTCTCGCGGCGCTCGTGCTTGTAGTCGCGATCACATACCTTTTCCTGCAGGACGTGCGGGCGACGTTCGTGCCTGCGATAGCCATACCGATCTCGCTTCTCGGCACGTTCGCGTTCCTGTACCCGATGGGCTACACGATAAACGTGCTGACGATGTTCGGCCTCATTCTGGTGATAGGCTCGCTCGTGGACGACGCGATCGTCGTGGTGGAGAACTGCCAGTCGCTGATGCAGAGGGAGGGGCTGTCGGCGAAGGCGGCGGCCGAGAAGTCGATGACGCAGATAACGGGGGCGCTTGTCGCGACGACGCTCGTGACGCTGGCGTGCTATCTGCCGCTCGCGTTCTTCTCGGGGATGGTCGGCAAGATGTACGTGCAGTTCGCGGTGACGATGTGCATAGCGCTGTGCCTGTCGACGGTCGTCGCGATAGTGCTGTCGCCCGTGCTGTGCGCGAGCCTGCTCAAGCCGCCGCGCGCGAAGCCGCGGCTCGTCTTTCTGCCGTTCAACAAGACGCTGGACTGGAGCCGCGGCGCCTTTCTCATGGTGGCGCGGACGTTCGTGAGGCGCGGCGCGATCACCGCCGTCCTGTACGCGGCGTTCGCGTTCGTCCTCTGGAAGACTGCGGGCCTCGTGCCGACGACGTTCCTGCCGAAGGAGGACCGCGGCTACATCACCTGGAACGCGCGCCTTGCGGAGGGCCAGTCGCTGGAGCGCACGATTGCGGTGGTGGACGCGTTCCACGAGCGCGTGGAGAAGATACCGGGCGTGCAGTCCATGTCGTCGCGCTGCGGGTCGAGCAGCATGTGGGGGACGGGCGAGAACCTCGCGCGCGGGCTCATACGGCTTGACCACTGGGACGACCGCAAGGACGAGGAGAAGGGAATAGACCGCATAATGGACAAGGTGAAGGCGGCGGCCGAGGACCTGTACGCCGCGGAGTTCTACTTCTCGCAGCCGCCGGCGATAAAGGGGCTTGGCGGGTCGTCGGGCGTCGGGTTCAACTTCTGCGCCATCGACGGCGCCGCGCCCGAGGAGCTGCTTGCGGCGGTGGACGAGTTCACGGCGGCGCTGCGCACGAACGCGCTCGTGAAGAGCGCGGTGCACGGCTTCACCTGCTCGACGCCTCAGCTGGAGCTCAAGTTCGACAGGCGCAAGGCGGAGCTTCTCGGGCTGACGCCGAAGTCGGTGTTCTCGACGCTCCAGAACAAGCTCGCGTCGTACTACGTGAACGACTTCAACATAAAGGGCGGCGTATACCAGGTGAAGATGCAGAACGACCCGGACTTCCGCGGCGGAATAGAGGACGTCGCCGCGATACAGATTCCGACGGCCGGCGGCGGCGCGGTGCCGCTGTCGTCCATAGGCTCGCTCGAATACGTCGGCGGCACGCGGGAGACGATGAGCTACAACAAGATGCTGGCGGCGTGGTGCGACGTCATGCCGAATCCGGGCGTGGCGTCCGGCGACGTCATGAGGCTCATAGACGAGACTCCGAAGCCGAAGGGGTTTGCGATAGAGTGGGGCGCGGTGCAGCTGCAGGAGCGCGAGAACGAGGGTCGGCTAGTGTGGCTGATGGCGGCGGCGATACTCTTCGCGTACCTGATACTCGTAGGCCAGTACGAGAGCTGGACGATTCCCGTGCCGGTGATGATGTCCGTTCTGTTCGCGCTCGTCGGCGCGTTCGTCGGGCTGTGGGCCGCTGGGATTCCCCTGTCCATCTACGCGCAGCTGGGCTGCGTAATGCTGATAGGGCTTTCGGCCAAGAACTCGATACTCGTCGTTGAGTTCGCCAAGCAGGAGCGCGAGGCGGGCGCAGGCATAGAGGAGGCGGCGCTGCGCGGCGGCGAGCTCAGGTACAGGGCGGTGCTGATGACGGCCTGGAGCTTCATAATCGGCGTCCTTCCGCTCGTCTTCGCGCGCGGCGCGGGGGCCGGCGCGATGAAGGCGATAGGCGTCTGCACGATGAGCGGCATGCTCATGTCCACTCTCGTCGGCCTTGCGTTCGTGCCCGCCCTGTACGCGTTCTTTCAGAGGGCACGCGAAAAAATCACGGGAAAATGATATAATGTGCGGAGTGAAAAAGATTGTCTTTACGGCGGTCGCGCTTTTTGCGGCCATTCTGCCGGCGCAGCAGAGCGCATCTGCGGGCGCGGGGCAGGGCGCTGGCGCGCGCTACGCGACCGATGCATACCCCGGCTTCGAGAACATCCGCGAATCCGACGCGCCGTCTCGCAAGGAGCCGAAGTGGTTCGCCTTTCTGAACGGTCCGAGCGAGAGCGACGCGGCCGGCGAGTTCGCGTACTGCGCGCGGCTTGAGGGCGAGGGCCGCTGGTCGAAGGCGGCGAAGCACTACGACGCGCTCGTGCGCGAGTGGCCGGCCTCGGCCGAGGCGCCTGCGGCGCAGCGCCGTCTGGCCGAGCTGCTGCTGGAGAAGGACGACGACGCCGAGGGCGCGTTCGAGGAGTACAAGTATCTTGTCGACTTCTATTCGTTCCGCTGCGACTACGGTGCCGCGGTCGACAGGATGTACGACATCGCGAACGTGCTGCGGATGCGCGGCAAGACCGTGATGTTCTTCCGCTTCAAGAACACCGAGGACGTGCGCCGCGCGTACGAGTGCTGCGTGCTTCGGGCGCCGGGCGCGGCCTGGGCGCCGGCGGCGATGCTGACGATCGGCGCGCTTCGGGAGGAGGAGGGGCACGACGCCGAGGCGGTCAAGGTCTACGAGAACCTCCGCAATCTGCACCGCGACACGCCCGAGGCCAGGGCCGCCGCGGTGCTCGAGGCCGCCGCGCGCATGCGCCTTCTGGGCGAACACGGCTACAACCGCGAGCGCTGCCTCGAGACGATAGACTTTCTGAAGTCGGCCGTGTCCTATGTGGACAAGGAGGACGTGCCCGTCATCGAGTGCCATCTCGCCGACGCGAAGGTGCTGCTCGAGGAGGAGGCGTACCAGGCGGCGCTGTTCTACGATTCGCGCATGCGCACGAAGCGCAGCGCCGTCAGCGCGTACGAGCGCTTCCTCGCGGAGTTTCCGAACAGCGTGCGGGCCGACGACGTCCGCGCGCGGCTGGCCGAGCTCAAGGGCGAGGGAAAGGGGGAGAAATGACGCGTTTTCTCCCGGCGTCTCTCCTTCTCCTCTGCGCGTTCGTCCATTCGGGCTGTTCGTCGTCGTATGCGTGGCGGCCGACGGTTCCGGCCGAGATGCGCACGGTGGCGGTGCCGACGTTCCGCAGCGACGCCGACCTGCCGGGAGTCGGGGCGGCGATGTCGCGGCAGCTGCTGCGCGAGTTCCAGAGGGAAGGCACCTTCTCTGTCGCGTCGGCGGGCGAATCCGCGCTGGAGATCCAGGGCGTCGTCAAGCGCGTGAAGTCCGGCTCGGTCGCCTACAGCCGCAGGTCGGGTCACAGAGTGAACGCCTATGACATGACGGCGGACGTGGAGGTTTCGGTGGTCGACAGGCGCGGCGGGCGCGTGCTTGTGGACAACAGGATGTACAAGGCGAAGGCGACGTTTACGGCCGGGCAGGACATCGACACGGCCGAACGCGACGCATGCGGGCGGCTTGCGGACGATCTTGCGAGGCAGGTCGTGGACGACGTGCTTGGGCTCGAATGGGGCTCTGCGGAACAAACTGAACGAGAGGGTCGTGCAAAATGAAGAAAGACTACGTGCACGCGGTTATAGAGCTGAAGATAACGCCGCAGAGAGACTGCGGCTTCGGGAGGATAGCGGAGCGCGTCTCGCGTTTCGAGCAGGTCGAGGCCTGCTTTCTCATGAGCGGGGCGTACGATCTGCTCGTCTTTGTGCGGGGCGACTCGCTGCAGGACGTGGCGCAGTTCGTGGCGCAGGGGCTCGCCACGATAGACGGAGTTCTTTCCACGTCGACGCATTTCATGCTTAAGACGTACAAGGCAAAAGGAATAGCCGAGTCGCTCGGCGGAGACGAAAGGTTGGAGGTATCGTAAAATGGCGGTTGATCTCGCACAGAAGGCACAGAATTTCACTAACCGCGGGCGTCAAGCCCTCGAGACGGGCAATTACGACCTTGCCGTCGACATGCTGCTGGAGGCTGTCTCCGCGGCGCCGGACATACTCGAGACGCGCAAGCTTCTCAGGGCCGCGCAGATAGCGAACTTCCGCAGGAACGGCAAGACCGGCCTCGGCGCCAAGATCAGCTGCATGCTAGCGCGCAACAAGGTCATGGGTCTTGTGAAGAAGGGCGCCGGCGACGAGGCGATGGCGGAGGCCGAGAAGCTGCTCACGATGAATCCGCTCGACCCGGACAACATCGAGGCCGCAGTCAAGGCGGCGGAGGCCGCTGGCAAGGCGGACCACGCCGCGATCACGATCGAGGCGGCGTACGAGTGCTCCAACAAGGATCCTTCCCTGCTCGAGCGCGTGGCTACTTACTACACCATGGCGAAGAGCTGGGACAAGGCGCGCGACGCGTACCGCAAGCTCTCCGAGCTCAAGCCCGGCGACCAGCGTGTTCTCGGCATGCTGAAGAACGCCGAGGCGCAGGCGACGATGAACTCGGGCTGGACCGAGACCGCAGGAAAGAAGGGCGGCTTCCAGAACCTCATCGCGAACAAGGAGCAGGCGGCCAAGCTGGACGCCGCGAACAAGGCTGTCGTCACGGGCGACGACGCGGAGCTGCTCATCCAGGAGAAGATCAAGCAGATCGAGGCGGAGCCGAAGAACATGAACGCCCGCCGCGCCCTCGCCCGAATCTACATCCAGGGCAAGCGCTACTACGAGGCGATCGACGTTCTGCAGAAGGCCATCGAGGTGTCCGGCACGATGGACCCCGAGCTCGACCGCATGCTCTCCCAGACCAAGGTGCAGTACTACGACCAGCAGATCGCGGCGCTCAGGGAGCAGGGCGAGAACGAGAAGGCCGACCAGATGGAGACCGAGAAGAACCAGTTCGTGTTCGACGACCTCGCCCAGCGCGTGGAGCGCTATCCGAACGACCTGCACCTCAGGTTCGAGCTCGGCAAGCAGTACTTCACGTACGGCTACTACGACGATGCGCTTACGCACCTCCAGCTTGCGCAGAAGAGCCCGAAGGACCGTCTCTGGGCTCTGTACTACCTCGCAATGTGCTTCCTCAACCAGGGCCAGACCGACATGGCCGTCATGCAGCTAGAGACCGCCCGCGACGCCCTGCCGATGATGGACGACCTGAAGAAGAAGGTCGTGTACCAGCTCGGCCTTTGCGCGGAGTCCTCCGGCGACCTGGAGAAGGCGTATCAGTACTACAAGGACGTCTACTCGACCGATGTCGGCTTCGAGGACCTTGGCGACAGGATGCTTGCCGTCAGCCAGGCCCTCAAGGCGAAGCAGGGCTAGGGGTCAGGGGCAAAAAAAAACCGCGACGAATGTGTAAATGGGGGATTGGCGTCGCGGTGGCAGCCCCAAGGAGAGTCGAACTCCTCTACCAAGCATGAAAAGCTCGTGTCCTAGCCGATAGACGATGGGGCCTGCGTCAAAAACGCGCATAGTATATCAAATCTGATGACTGAGCGTCAAGCGCACATAGCGTTTAATTTGACGGAGCGTGTCGGATCGGCCACTTTGGCCAGGCTTGTGGCCGCCTCCGGCTCCGCCGTCGCCGCCTGGGAGGCGTATCCGGACAAGATTTCGCGAGCGGGCGGCCCTGTCGACTGGGAAGGCGAGGAGCGTCTCGCCGCCAAATACGGAATCGACGTGATTACGCCTGTGGACGCGGCATATCCGGAGCGTCTCAAGGCGTCTCCTGGAGCGCCCCTTGCGCTGTACGTCAAGGGCGACGTAGCGGCGCTTTCGAAGCCGGCGGTTGCGATGATCGGCACGCGCCGCGCCACGCGGTACGGCCTCGGCGTCGCGGAAAGACTGGCGCACGATCTAGCAAAGGCCGGCTGGGCGATTCTTTCGGGGCTTGCCGTTGGCATAGACGCCGCGTCGCATCGCGGAGCGCTCAACGCCAATGGCGTGACGGTCGGCGTCATAGGCTCCGGCCTGGATCGCTTCTATCCCGAGGAGAACCGAGCCCTCGCGCGCGAAATAGTCAAAAGCGGCGGAGCGGTGGTGAGCGAGTTCCCGCTCGGACGGTCCGCCGACCAGACCACCTTCCCCATACGCAACCATGTCGTCGCCGCGCTTGCATCCGGAGTCGTCGCCGTGGAATGTCCCGCGCGTTCCGGAACGCTGATAACCACTTCGTTTGCGGCGGATCTCGGGCGGCACGTGATGGCTGTGCCTGCCAGCCTCGACAACCGCATGGGCGCGGGCTGCCTTTCGCTCATTCGCGACGGCGCGACGCTCGTGAGGAACGCCGATGACGTCATAGAGGCCATCAGCGGAATCTCCGTTCGCGCCAGGGAAGGCGAGCCGGCCGCTTCTCCGGAGCGCGACCCCGAGACGCCGGCCTACAGCACCGAAGAGGCCCTTGTCATGACCCACGTTGACGAGGGCGGAGTGACGATCGACGAGCTCGTGCGGCTGACCGGACTGTCGGTCGATACGGTGAACGCCGTCGCCATGGGCCTTAGAATCAAGGGATTTGTAAGATTTCTGCCGGGGAACCGGATTTCGCTATTGACTTCGCCGCGGTAATTTTGATATACTCCACTTCCACAAAGAGGCCAGGTTAGCACAGTTGGTAGTGCGGCTCATTCGTAATGAGCAGGTCGGGGGTTCGAATCCCTTACCTGGCTCCACAGATGGCGGGAGTAGATCAATTGGTTAGATCAACAGATTGTGATTCTGTGGGTTGCGGGTTCGAGTCCCGTCTCCTGCCCCAGCCTTTGTAAGAAAGGATCAAATGACGATCATTGACGCGCTGGTCGAGCTGCAGGAAGTCGACGGAAGAATCAGAGAGCTGGAGCTTGAGCTTAAGGATCTCCCACGCCGCAAAGCGCTCGAAACGGCACGTCTTTCCGGCGTTTCGGCCGACTTGCAGGCTGCCAAGGCCGGCGAAGACTATGTGCAGGATCGCGTGAAGGGGTTTGAAGAAGACGCAAAGGCCCTGCGCGAGAAGATTCAGAAGCTGAAGGCGACCCAGGCCGGTCTCAAGACGAACAAGGAGTATCAGCAGTACTCCGTCCAGATCGACTTGGTGACGCACGACCTTGAGGCGACCGAGAGCAGCCAGATAGCCGCCATGGACGATTTGCCGTCGGCGCAGGCGAAGATAGCCAACGCCCAGGCGAAGTACGATGCCGAGAAGGAGGGCGTAGATGCGTTCTGCGCCGAGATTGACGAGCGCATCGCGGCGGTGAAGGCTGAGCTTGAAGAGGCCCAGAAGGAGCGTGCTGAGAAGGCCAAGGCCGTCAACGACCCCAAGTTTGTGCTTTACTACGAGCGTCTGCGCACCAAGCGCTGGCCAGTCGTCGTCGCGCTTACCCACGATGGCGTCTGCGACGGCTGCCATCTCGTGCAGCCGCCTAGCGTGGGCCAGCTTGCCGATGCGAATGCGCGCAACGGCGCGGCGGGCAAGCCGCAGTCCATCGTGGCATGCACGATGTGCGGCAGAATCCTCTACCGCTGATCTTTGACATTTTTCCCCGAAGCGGCGCATTTGCGACCGGTCGCCCCCGTTGCTTAGGCAGCGAGGGAGGAAAGTCCGGACTCCACAGGGCGGAGGGTCCGTCCTTCAAGGGCGGAGGATGCGCGGCAAACGCGCATGACGGAAAGCGCCACAGAAACCAGGTAGCCGTCTGGACGCAAGTCCAGTCCGGTGATAGTGAAACGGCGGGGCAAGAGCCCACCGCGCCGTCTGAAACGACGGCGGCAAGGCAAGCCCTCCTCGGAGCAAGATCAAATAGGGAGCCGACCGGCGGCCCGTCGGGCGACGTCTTTCAGAAGATGTCTAAGGTTCCGGGTTGATTGCGTTAGATGAATGATCGGAGGTCTCGCAAGGGACTGAACAGAATCCGGCTTATTCGCTGTGCGCCGCTTCGGGGGAAAATGGTATAATACGCAACATGAAAAGAGAGCTTGGTTCGCTTGCGACGCATCGCGCCTATCTCGGGAAGCCGCCCAGAGAGGGCTCGACGGAGCCGTTTCCGATGTCTCCGGCGAAGATATTCGCCGCGCAGGTTGCCGGTCTTTCGCGCCGACTTGCCGCGATCAGGTGCCGCGACGTCGTGATTGGCCTTTCCGGCGGGCTCGATTCGACTCTTGCGCTGCTCGTTGCGGATTCGGCCTTTGACAGGCTTGGAATGGACCGTCGCGGCATCCACGCGATCACGATGCCGGGCTTCGGGACTTCCGGGCGCACAAAGGGGAACGCGGCTCTGCTTTGCGAGGGCCTCGGCCTGGAGATGGAGACGATTCCGATCTCCGCGGCCGTCAAGCGCCATCTCAAGGACATCGGCCATGACGGGCGGACCCAGGACGTCACGTACGAGAACGCCCAGGCCCGCATGCGCACGATGATCCTCATGGACAAGGCGAACATGACGGGCGGCATCGTCGTCGGCACCGGCGACCTGAGCGAGATCGCTCTCGGCTGGTGCACCTACAATGGCGACCACATGTCCATGTTCGGCGTGAACTCCGGCGTTCCCAAGACCGCAGTGCGCCGGGTCTGCACCTGGCTCGCGAAGTCCTCTCTCGCCCGCGCAGGCCGCGACAAGGCGGCAGAGGCGGTGCTCGACATCGTCGCGACGCCCGTCTCGCCCGAGCTGAGGAAGGGCCAGGTGACCGAGGACGCGATTGGCCCGTACGAACTGCACGACTTCTTTCTCTGGAACTTCATCGTCAACGAGATGGGCCCCAAGCGCATCGCGAGCGAGGCCGCCAGCTACTTCGAGGGGCGATACGGCCGCGACGAGATCAGGAAGACGCTGGACACGTTCTTCAGGCGCTTCTTCACGCAGGCCTTCAAACGCAACTGCGCTCCCGACGGCGTGCGCGTGTTCCCGTTCGACCTCTCTCCTCACGGATGGTGGATACCGTCCGACCTTGGCATCGTCAGACTTCATGGGTAGGTATCTCGTTCTCGGCAGCGGCAGGAGCGGAAAGGCGGCGGCGGCCTTGCTGGAGGCGTCGGGTCGCGAGGTCGTCTTCGCCGACGACTTCAGCGGCGTCGTCGTCTCGCCTGGCGTCCCCGTCAAGAGCGAGCTGCAGTTCGGCTGCGAGGAGCTGAAGCGCAGGGGCTGGCGTCTTCTCGCCGTCACGGGCTCGAAGGGCAAGTCCAGCGTCGTCAAGGTCGTCGCCGACGCTCTTTCGCTCGCGGGGATGAAGGCGGTGCCGTGCGGCAACTACGGGCGGCCCGTCTGCGACCTTGTAGGCGAGGAGCCCGGCTGGGCAGTCGTGGAGGTTTCGTCGTTCCAGCTTGAGACGACTGCGCTTGCGGGCGACACGTTCGAGGCGGCGGCCGTCCTGAACGTGCAGGAGGACCATCTCGACCGGCATGGCTCGGTCTCTGTCTATCGGTCGCTCAAGCTCCGCCTTTCCGAGATGGCGAAGGCATTCTACTGCGAGCGCGCGCCGGAGAACTGCGACAGCCTGATCGCCGGCTCGTACTTCGACAACGACGTCCTTCGCGCGAATGGCGCGCATGCTGTCGCGCTCATGCGCGCTGCGGGCCTCTCCGATGCGCAGATCAGAAGAGGGTTCGAGGCGTTCGTGCCGCTTCCGCACAGGTTCCAGACGGTCGCGGAGCTTGACGGCGTCCGGTTCGTCGACGATTCCAAGGCCACGTCGGTGGCGGCGCTGGCGGCGGGCGTTTCGATGTGCGCGCCGCCGGACGCCCGGAACGTGCGGCTGATAGCCGGCGGCCGTCCGAAGGGCGACGACCCCGCTTTTGCGCTCCCGGCCTTGACAAAACGGGTTAGGAAAGTGTATCTTATAGGGGAATGCGCCGAGTCGTTCGGCGCCGCGTGGAGATCGGTGGTCGAATGCGAGATGTGCGGCACGATCGACAGGGCGGTGGCGGCGGCGGTGCGCGATGCGGAAAAGGGCGATGTGGTGCTGTTGTCGCCCGGCGCCGCAAGCTTCGATCAGTTTGGTGGTTTCGGGGAGCGCGGGGATGTCTTCGCGGGACTCGTCAAAATACAAGGACAAAGGAAAAAATGAACAAGCTCGTAACGGTTCTCGGCGTCGCGGCGGTGGCGACTCTCGCCGGCTGCAAGGATCCTCAGTACAAACCCATGGCCTCGCGTTCGCAGACACAGCCGAAGGGCGTCGTGATCACGCCTGACGTGCAGCCCGCGCCTGCGCCGGTGAAGACGTCCTGCATGTGCCCGCCCGGCGCAAAGCACTATACGCCGTGCGAATGCGGCGCCGACGACTGCGCCTGCGTCGTCGTCGCGAAGCCGAGCCCTCAGCGAGCGACGCCGGCTCCCGCGGTCGCTCCCGTCGCCGCGCCCGCTCCGGCCCCTGCCGCGCCCGAGCCGGTCTACACCGTGTATGTCGTCAGGAACGGCGACTACCTCGCCAAGATCTCCAAGAAGTTCAACGTGACGATCGCCTCCATCAAGCGCATCAACGGCCTTGAAGGCGACACGATCCGCGTCGGCCAGAAGCTGAAGATCCCCGGCTCGCACGACGTCGGCCCCCAGCCTGCCGCCGCAGCCGCTGTCGCCCAGAAGAAGGCGGCCAAGCAGTTCGAGCCCTATCGCGGCCCCACCAAGGAGTATGTGGTCAAGGGCGGCGACACGCTCGGCAAGATTGCCTACGGCCATGGCTGCAGCATCCGTCAGCTCAAGGAGCTGAACGGGCTCTCTGGCGACGTGGTCAGGGTCGGCCAGAAGCTGAAGGTCCCCGCCGACGGCAAGCCCGCCGCGGCGCCTGCCCAGAAGCAGCCTGAGGCGGCGAAGGCCAAGGCGCCTGCGCCTGCCGAGGCTGCAAAGCCCGAGGCCGACAAGCCCGCCGAAGCTCCTGCCGAGGCCGCGCCCGCCGAAAC
>JAEEGL011577679.1_pt1 | contig 14976 bp, 10 predicted proteins | sample 9134231 | NCBI WGS metagenome assembly JAEEGL01 (sample SAMN16246548, study PRJNA631951) | gut metagenome | biome: gut microbiome; feature: rumen; material: fiber-attached | host: Bos | place: Iran: Karaj | collected 2018-10
ATAATAATAATAATAATAATAATAATAATAATAATAATAATAATAATAATAATAATAATAATAATAATAATAATAATAATAATAATAATAATAATAATAATAATAATAATAATAATAATAATAATAATAATAATAAAGAAAAAACAATAAAAAATAATGAACAAACAGAAAATAACGAAAATATAACAAATATAAACAAAGAAAAAAACAATAAAAATGAAAAAAACACGGAAAATATTTCAAAAAATAACAATAATAACATCAAAACATTTAAAAAAACAACCAAAAAAATAAAAGATTACTACACATTTTCTCACATTGGATTTGATGGTGAGCAAGACAAAGAAAACAACCAAGACAATTTTTTCGTTTACAAAAACTTCGCTGGAAAAAACGAATACATATACATGTCAGTATGTGATGGTCATGGAATAGAAGGTCACAACGTTTCAGAATTTATAACAAAAACTTTACCCATCGATTTAAGTGAAAAATTAAAAAACACAAATTTTCAAAAAAAAGAAACTTTTCATGAAATAATAACCGAAACATTTTTAATAACTCAAGCTAAATTAATAGACAACGAAAAAATAAATTCAATTTTTTCAGGTTCAACATGCGTTAGTGTAATTTTCACCCCCGAAAAATTAATATGTGCAAACATAGGCGATTCAAGAGCAGTTTTGGGCAGATTTAATAAAGAAAAAAATATAATCGAAGCTATTGAACTTTCGCGCGATCACAAACCAACAGAAAATGATGAATGTTTAAGAATAATAGAAAAAAATGGAAAAATTGAACCTTTTATTATAGATGGAATTGAAACTGGGCCAAAAAGAGTTTGGATTAAAAATGAAGATTATCCGGGATTAGCAATGTCTCGTTCTTTCGGTGATAGAATTGCACAAACTGTTGGGGTTATTTCTGAACCTGAAATTAAGGAATTTGAATTTGATGAAAATGATAAATTCGTTGTTATTGCTAGTGATGGAATATGGGAATTTATTAGTTCTGAAGAATGTGTTAATATTGTTAAAGAGTTTTATGAAAAAGAATTAATGAAGGAATGTTGTGAGTTTTTGTATGAAGAAAGTAAAAAAAGATGGATGAAAAATGAGGAATGTGTTGATGATATTACGATTATTTTAATTTATTTTGAGGAATGAAATTATTTTGTAAATATATTAGAAGTAATATTATTTTTTATTATAAAAATTTATATATTATTTATAAATTAGATTATATATTTTTTATATATTTTAAATATAAATAAATATTTTTTAATAATAAATTTTATTTTAATTATAAAATTTATAATAAAAATTTTTTAAAATAAATTTGAATTATTTTTTATTTTCAAAATAAAATTTTTTTATTATTTTTATATTAAAAATTATTTCAAAATGAAAAATTTATTAAAATAATATTTTTTTATTAAAAATTTTATAATAATATTATTATTAAAAAAATATGATTGTTTTATTAATTATAATATAAATTTATTTGATTAATTTAAATTAAAAAAAAATTTAAATGTATCAATCAAAGAAAGAAAAATTAAAAAAAACTATTATTGAAAAAATAATGTTATTTTTAACAAATAAATACGGTGGAATTTTTAAAGACAAAAATTATTCTCAAACAATGTTAAACACAGATTTAAATAAATTATTAACTGACAATGAAATAAAAAATTTTCAATTCGCGCGAGACATTCAAAAATACGAAAAAATTATTTTACAAAAAATTTCAAAAATTCAAAATCAAAAAGTAATTCCATTAGAAATGAATCAAATAGAAAAATTACTTCCAAAACATTCAAATTCTTTAAATCAAAATGAAAATGTTTTAAAAAAAGAAAAAAATAATAGAATTATTATTAAAAATGATGAAAATAAAAATAATGAACAAAAAATTCCGTATTCAACTGAAAAAATGAAACAATTAAAATTAAAAGAAAATGATAAATTTGCAGTTCAAGCTAAAAAAGATTATAATAATTATTTAGAAGAAGAAAAAATGCAAAAATTAAAATTAATTGAACAAAAACGACAACAAAAAGAAGCATTAGAAATGCAAATTCGGGAAAAAAAAGAAAGAGAAAAACAATTAAAAGAAGAAGAAAATAAAATTTATAATGGATTTAATATTGGTTCTGAAAATTATAATAATAATAAAAAAATAAATTCACAAATATTAAATAATAATAATAATATTGAAAAAAACAATATTAATAATAATAATAATAATAAATTTGAAAACGCTCCATTCGAACAAAAAATCCGCGATCAAAAAATTTATGATGAAAAAAAATTAATGAAAGAAATGGAAGAACAACGTCAAAAAGAATTAGATTATGAGCAAAAAGAAAAAGAAAAAAAAAGAAAAATGTTGGAAGAATTTAAAAAAGGTTTGGATGAACAAATAAACGAAAAAAAGAAAAATTTAAATAATTTAAACAACGAAAAAAACGAAGATCGATTATTAAATGATAAAATTAATCAAGAAATTTTAGAAAAAAAAGAAAATGACAAAAAAAATAAATTAAATAAAATTAATCAATACAAAAACGAATTAGATTTGCAAATAAAAAATAAAGTAAATAATAATAATAATTAAAAATAATTAAAATAATATTTTATTAATAATAATTAAATTTAAAAAAATAATTATAAAAAAATATTTAAAAATATGAAATCACTCAAAGATTTTAACAGTATTTTAAATTCAAAAAAGAAATTAAATAAAAATTCAAAATCTTTTTTTTCTTCTAATCAAACAATAGAAAATAATTCTAAATCAAAAGAAACAAAAGAAAAAAAAATAAATTCAAATCGAAATTTAATTAACACTCAAAATCAAAATCAAATTTTATTAAATTTCAAAACTCAAACACAAAGCAAAGATAAAAAATCAAAATCAAAAGAAAAAAAAAAAGATATTAAATATCCTAATAATTATAAACCAAATTTAAATATTAATTTTTATGAAAATATTATCGATAAATTTTTTTTATATTTAAAAAGAATTTTACCAACAGAAATTTATAAAGAAATTAAAAAAAATTTTATTTATTTATATTCAAATGAATTTAATTTAAATTATATGCAAACACCAATTAATATTAATTCATCTATTATTAAAGAAATTAAATCTAATATTATTTTATCATATGAAAAAAAAAATAATAATCAACAACAACAAAATTTTATTAATAATAATATGAATAATAATTTAATAAATAATTTCAATAAATTTAATAAAGATAATCAAAAACCACATTTTTCTTTGTATAATTTAACAAAATCTAAAATAATTAACATTTCTAAAAGTAAATCAAAAAGCAAAAGCAAATCACCTCAAAATATTAATAATTCAAAAGATAAAAATTATTATTATAATAATAAAAAATTAAATAATAATAATAAACATTTAATAAACAATAAATTAATAATCAAAAATAATAACGATATTATTCAAACAAATAATTTCAAAACAACTCAAATAATAAATAATACAAAAAAATTCATTAATAAAAGTAATACAAATATTAAACCTATTTTAAATAAAAATAAAAAATATAGTTCTTTATTAAGTAATAGAACAACCACAAATTCAAAAGGAAAAAATAATAAATCAAACAATTCAATAATAACAATAAATAATAATACTAAACAAATTAAAGATAAAATGAGTGGTGAAATTTTAAATAATAATACTATTACTAATGATACAATAAATGAAGTAAAAATTAATGAACAATTAAAAGAAATAAAAAGTAGTTTAGATGATAATTTAAAATATATGTTTAATTTTTCATATGAAGGATTTTTAAATAAAGAAAGTGAAACTGAAAGTAAAAGAAGTATAAATGAAAAATAATATTATTTTAATTAATTTAATTTTTTTTTTATATATAAAAGTAATAGAAAATTTTAGTAATATTGTTTTAATATTATTAAGTTTTAATTATTATTTTTATATAAAAATATTTATATTTAATATTAAAGTTAATTTTTTAAATTACTCATTTTATCTAATAATTCTTCTAATAAATTTGTTATTTTATCTTCAAAATTATTTTTTTCTTTTTGTTCTGTTTTAAATTTATTAAGAAAAATTTTTAACATGTCTTGAATTGCATTTGCTCTATCATTATTGCTACTAATATTATCTAAATTATTATCGTCAATATTTTTATTTATTGTATTAATTTCATTATTCATTTCGTTTATCATAATATTCATTGTTTTTTCTCTATTATTTTTTAATAAATTTAATTTATTATTTATTTCTTGTAAAATATTATTACATTCAATTTGAGTATTATTAATTTGATCATTAATAAATTTATTATTTTTATTTATATTAAAATATTCATCATTTGAATATTTATTTAAAATATTGTCAATGTAATTAATATTTAATTCTCTTTCTTTTGAAATAATTTCTTTAATTTTTGGCTCAAAATCTTCGATTTTAATTTTTGGAATTTGATTTAAAATTTTATTTTTTTTATTTTCGTATTGTTGCGAAAATTTTAATAAATAATTTTTTATTTGATTAAAACCTTCATCTAATAATGTTAATCTATTGTTTGATTTAAAATATATTTTATTTATTTTATTATCTAATAAATTTAAAATTTCATTTTCATTCATAATTTAAATTAAAAAAATAATTATTTTTTAATTTAAAAAAATAATTGTTTTTTTAATTTAATTTAAAATAATATTAATTTTTAATGTCAATTGCTTTTTTTGATAATTTATATTTTTCAGTCTCGTTTATTTTGTTATTAATAATAAAAATTTATATCGATATTCTTTTATTTACAAAAGCGGCTAAAAAAAATAAAGCATTTCATTATCCAAAAATTTATAAATTTATAACGAATATTTTAATATCTAATTTATGTTTATTAATTTGCTTTGTATTAAATTTATTTTCTCCAATTAATTCTAATGATGAAATAAATAAAATTTTATGTAAAATTCAATCAATTGGACTTAAAATATTTATTCCTTCTTCTGATTTAAACCTTTTAATATATGTTTTATTATTATATCATGAAGTTTTTTATTCATTTGATACAGATTTTATTAACTATCATTTATACATATTTTTACCTTACTTTATTTTTATTTGTTTACAAATTCCAGAATTTATAATTAAAAATTTTGATAATAAAACCATATTTAATGGCATTTATTGTTTTGAAAATAAATTTAAATTGTTTCATTCAAAAATAAGTAGTACAATTTTTTTTATTTATTTTGTGAAAATTATTTGCTTTCTTATAATTATTATTATTATAATAAATATAGTTATCAATACAAGAAAACAAACAGATGTCTATGAATATAATATTTATTTAAATTATTTTATTTATAAATTAAGTTTCATATTTACTTATGTTATAACCTCAGTTTTAATATTTATATTTAAAATAATTGTGATTTTGAAGGATTATGAAAACGAAGAAAAAGATGATTTATATTATTGGATGATTATTGTATCATATCAACTTTGTGGAATAATTTATTCAATTCTATTTGCTTGGAATTCTAATTTATTATCTTGTAGAGTTAAAGTATCAAAAATTAAATCACATACAAGTAGTGTAAGTTCTCATAATAACGAAGTATCAAGTGAACTCAGTAGTATTATTTAGCTAATATTTTCACTTAGCAAATTATATATTTAAACTTATGTTATAAATAAAAACAAAGTTTTATTTATAAATATTTATAAAATATATATAATTTAATAAATAAAATTAATTATTTAAATTATCAGAAAAAAAATAAATTAAGAAATTTACTAAATATTTTTTATTTAATGAGAAAGAATGAAAAAATTCAAAAAATTTTATTAATATTTTTTTCTATTATATTATATATAATATTAACTTCTTATCATTCATGGACAAAAATAATTGAACATTATATTTCATATATTCATCATAAAAATGATTATTTTTCTTTAACAATTAATTCAGCAAAATATATTACTCCTACAATACGATTATTATATTCATTTTTTTATGTATTTGGAATAATAATAACTAAATTAACTAATATTAAATTAATTTGTATTACTTCAATAATATTAATAAATATTTCTTTATTTTTTTTCATATATTCAACTACAAAAAGTATAATTATTATTTTATTTTTAATTTATTCAATTGGTTTAGGTATATCATATATGCCTATATTATTAAATATTTGGTTTTATTTTCAAGATAAAAAGGGAGTAATGTTAGGATTATTATCTTTATGTACTGCAATTGGTCATTATTTATTTAGATTAATTGGTTTATTTTTTCTAAAAAAATTAGAAAATAAAAATATAAATAAAAATAATGATAAATATTATGAATTAAATAATTATACAGATATTGAAATATTTATGAAAATGCAATTTTATATTGTTTTTATTTTGAGTTTCTTATTTATTATTATTTTACATTTATGGAAACCTGATAAATATATTCAAAATAAATATATTAAAAAAAAGAAATTTTTATTAAATTCTAATGAAAAATATTATGAATTACAAGATTATTATAATTATCAGAATTTTGATAATAATTATTCATATTTATATAATAACAATGATTATAATCAAGATGAATCTTATACAAATTTATTTGACAATAAATTTGAAGATATATTTTTAGCATTTAAATCAAAACCTTTTATTCAATTATGTTTTGTATTTAATTTATCTTATTTATTTAATACATTAAATTTAACCGATTTTCCTTATTTAAAAAATGAAAATAATAAAAATTTAACATATTATTTCAATATTGTTTGGTATATAACAAATATTATTTTTCGTTTTTTTTGGGGAAGTTTTTTAGATTTTTATGATTTTAAAAATTTATATTTAATTACATTATTTTTACAAATTGGAACATATAGTACATTTTTTTTAATTACTAAATATCAATTTTTAGTTTTTATTTATAGTTTTTTTAATAGTTTAGCAAATTCTGCTATTTATACAATAATGCCTTATGGATTTTATTTAATTTTTGGATGGACAAATTTTAGTATTTTATATAGTATAAATAAATTTATTTCTATGATATTAGAATATTATATAATTTTTTTAATTGAAAAATTTAAAAAAAATGATTTAAATTTCTTAATTTTATGTTATTTAAGTTCTTTTTGTTCAATAATGTCTTTTATTATTTTATGTTTTGTTGAAATTAAAAAATTTGATTATTATAAATATTCAAATGAAAAAGCAATAAAAAAAAAATTTAGATATAGTAAAGAAAAAAATGATAGTGATAGTGATAATTAATTTATATTATTATAAATGTTTTTTATTTATGTACTTTTTAATAATATTATTATTATTTATTAATATTTGAATTTATTAATATAATATATTACTTATTTAATAATATAATTTAAATTTATAAATATATTATTAAATTATATATATGTCAAGTCCTCCTGATTATGAACTTGATGAACAATTTTACGAAAATTCAGATAAATCAATAAAAATATTTAAGGTAAAATTATTTATTAACTTATTTAGTCAAGAAAACCAAGAACAATAAGATATATAGCTGTTAAAGTATATAACAAAAAGAATTTTAAAACTAATTACAACTATGAATATAATTTAGTTCATAATATAAATTCTCCATCAATTGTTAATGTAATGTCATGTAGCGAAAATCAAAATTATTTTTTTATGGAAATGGAATTTTGTCAAACAAAAGATCTATCAAGATGTTTATGGCAAAATAAACATAATTCTTACAGTGAAAGAACAATAAAACAAATAAGTTCACAATTATTACTTGGTTTACAAAGTTTACATAAAAATGGAATTATTCACTGTAATTTAAAACCAAGTAATATATTAATAGATGAATATGGAAATGTTAAAATATGTGATTTTAAAAAGAGTTTAAAAATTTCAACTATGACTAAAACAGATATAATGAATAATAAAAGAGCAATGACTCCTTGTTATACAAGTCCTGAATTATTTCAAAATGATGGAATTTATTCGTTTAAAAGTGATTTATGGGCTTTAGGTTGTATTATGTATGAATTAGCTGTTGGTCAAGTGCCTTTTTTTGATGAAAGTATAAGTAAATTAATTAGAAAAATATTAAATGATGAGTTAGATTTTAATAGAAAAGAATTAGTGAGATATTCAGAAAAATTCGTTGATATATTAAAAAAATTATTAATTAAAGACCCTAATCAAAGAATAAATTGGGGAGAATTAGAAAAATTAGATTGGTGGGAAAAAGGAACATTTGAAAATAAAGAAACTCAAACAAATGTAACTCAAAAAGAAAAAACAAATTATACACAAAAAGGAATAGATGCTTTAAAATTATCAAAAATAGCAATGCAAAATTTAAACGATAAAAAACAAGATTATAATAATATTAAAAAGAAAAAAGAAATAGATAATGCAGATCAAGAATTTGATTTTCAAGATAAAGAAGGTCCTGATGAAGGAAAAGAAATAAATAAACAAATAGTTAAAAAAATAAATATAAATAATGCAAAAATACCTTTAAGTCTTTCAGTATTAAAAATAAGTAAAGTATATAAAAGAGATAAAAGACCATATGATAATAATGATTTATTATATGAAAGTGTTGAAGAAGAATTACCAAAAATAGAAAATTTTGTTATACATCAAACAGATAAAATAATAAAACCTATTATAGGTAATTCAGATATTGAAGATAGTAAACCTGTAACATTTAATAAAAATAAGTTACCTTTCACTCCTTGGAAAAGAGATACATTAAAAGAAATGTTAGATAATCCAAAAGAAGTTAAAAATGTAGAAAATTATTTATTTGATATTTATTCATTTTTTGATGCTAATGCTACAAAAAAAGATTATAATTCATTATTAAATTTATTAAAATATTTTGAAACATTAGTTTATGATAGAGATTTAGCAAATAATTTAATAAATACAACTTTTCTTCAATTATTTATTTCATTTTTAGAAAATATAAAAAATGATCAAATTCAAACTAGTTGTTGTTGTATAATAGGTTATTTAGTAAGATATGCAACTATTATTGAATATCCTTTAGATAAATATAATTTTCATCAAATTATTTCAAATGTTATTGTGAATTCTAATAATAATAGTGATTTAATGAAAAAAGCTTCTGCGACTTTAGGTGAATATTTATTTTATGTTGGAACTCAGGAAGAAACTCCGGATAGTCAAGAATGGCATATAAATAAAGAATATTTAGATTTATTATTATTTTGTTTGGATAGTACAAGAAATGAAATTGTTAAATTTTATACAATTAAAACTATAGAAAATATTACGATTTTAACAAATGTAAGTAAAAATTATTTTGCTTCTAATAATAATTTTTGTTTTAAAATTTTAGAAACTTATTTAAATAGTTCAAATATTGAATTGAAATTAAGTGCTATTTCAACTATTTCTCATTTAATAAGAAGAAATCCAACTTTAATTAATTTATTTTTAAGTAAATGTAATATTTTAAAAAATATAAATTTATTTCTTAAAGAACCTGAAAATATTCAACAATGTTTAATAAATTGTTTATTATATTCATTAGTAGGAAAAGAATTTAAAGAAATAATTCCAAATTGTGATTTATTTATTGAAGCAATATTAAAAAGATTTGATAAAGTTAATAATGTTATAAAATTAAAATTTATTTTATTATTAGGATTTTTTATGGTTGAACCTGCATTAATTAATAAATATGGAGAAAAAGTATTTCAAAAAATGATGAAATATAGAAAAGAAAAAAATATTGAAATTCATATTTCAGTTAAATTTTTTGAAAAAAATTTTAATCAAAATAATATTTTTTTTTCAAAAAAATTCATTAATTTATTAAATAAAAATAATAAACCAGATGATATAATAACATATTGTAAAATGTTTAATATAATGGGAGTTTATCACATAATTTCAACTAGTTTATTTACAAAAGATTTATTAAATAGTATTATTAATTATTTAAAAATAAAAGGAAAAATATTAAAAGGAAATGAATTAATAATTCAAAATTTATATGATGTTTTATTAAGATTCAGTGAAAATCAAAAAAGTGTAGAAAATAATATTAATTTAATATTAAATAATATTTTTTTGGACTTATTAAAATTCAGTGAAAATAAAAAAAATGAAAGTTTTTTATCAAGTTTAACTGTTTGTGCTAATTTATTAAGTATTATATTAGAAAATGAAAAAATTTATAAACCAGGCACAAATTCTGAACTAACAAATAAAATAAAAAATTTAATTAAAAATACTTTAAATTTTATAAACGATCAATTTAAAAATAATACAAATATTGAAGAATGTTTAAGTTTATTAGCTTTAATTTTAGAAAAAGATGAAAGTTTATTAAATATGTTTATTCAAGAAGGAATTATTGATTTTATTTATAAAATAATGAATGGTCAAAAATATTTAAATAATTTAAATATATTAAAAATTTTAATATGTTTAATGGAATCTGAAAATATTTCATTCATTGATATAATTAAAAATAATATAATTGATAAAATTAATTTTTTAATTGATAATTTAAAAAAATCCGAAAACCAAATTTATAATGATTTTGTAATTGAATTATTTTATAGTATGATGTTAAAATTAAGTGATTATAAAAAGAAAAAATTTACAACTAATATTGATATAGAATTATATAAAAAAAATTTCGTAAATAAAATAGAAAAAGTTTCTAATAATTTTGAATTATGTATAAAATTATTAGGTGAAAATAATAATGTTAATGTTCAAGAAATGTCTTGTGTAATATTAGCATTATTATTACAATTTTTTCCTAATAATGAAACTTTAAATTTAAAGAAAAAATTAGAATTTAAAAATGAAGATATTCCAAATTTACTAAAAGGATTATCTTTATCTTGTAAAAAAGTTCATAAAACTACGATAAAAATATTTAAATGGATAATTGAATATCAAAATAATTCAAATAAAATATTAAAACCTTATATTTCTTATTTAACTTCATATTTAGAAAATATAATAAATACTACAACTGAAGCTGATGTTATAAATGCAGCAAAAAATTTTTTGAATAAAGAAATTGTAAAAATTAAATAATTGATATAATAATATTTATCTATTAATTTTAATAAATATATATGTTTTTTTTATCTTTGTATATAAATAAATATAATAATATTTTAATAATTTTCTTTTTTTCAAATAGAAATATTTTATATATAAATTAAATTATATTAATTAATTAAAATTATTATGAGTTCAATTTGTGAAATATTATTTAAAAATAATAAAGAATTAAAAGAATGTGAATCTTTAGAAAGTATGGATAAATATTTTGAAGATTTTGTGAATGATTCTGAAGAATATTTTAATATTTTTAATTTTATTTCTTTGAGTTTAAGCAATAATGAAAATATAGATTTTGATAAATTAATAATTTCATTAGATTATTATTTAAAAAAATATAGTGAATTAAAATATGTTCCTAATAATGATTTTTATATTCAAATAATAAATAATATATTAACCACTGTTAATAAAAAAATTGTTGAAAATGATTTTTATAAAAACGAAAAAAATTTTTATTATTTTAATTTATTTATTGATCGAATTAAAAATATATTACAAATTAAAATAGATAAAAATGATCAAATAAAAATAGAAAAAGATATTAATATAATATTTAAATGTTTTCAAGAAAAATCAAATTTAAATAATATAAATAAAGATATAAAAAATAATATTTTTAATAATTTTAATAATAATAACTTTTTAAATATTTCAAATATTAAAAGTGATAATAGTTCTTATGATGAAAGTTTTTCAAATGATTCAAAAAATATATTAAATATATTAAAAAGAAATAAAAAAGAATTTTTAATAAAAAATATTGAAGATAATTTAGAAAAAAATAATAAAACTATAAATTATAATATAAAATTTATATCTAATGAGAATTGTAAAAGTAATGATAATAATATTTATGATATTAATTCAATTGAAAATTCTTCATATGAAAATAAAATTTATGAAAATTTAGATAATATTGAAAATGATATAATTCACGAAAATATTAATAATATTAATTATGATATAAATATAAATTATAACGATATTGAAATTAATAGATCAAATAATTTTAACTCTAATTATAAAAAATCACAAAATCTAAAAAAATCAACCAAAAAAAAAAATAATTTAATAAAAACAATTTCTACCTCTTTTTATTATCAAAATTCTCAAACTACAGTAAATATAAAAGATTTAGAACAAAATTTTAAAGATAATAAGTATCGTTTAAAATGTGTAGGTTCTTTTAGTTTAAATACAATAAAATTAAAAAATTCTTGTATAGATTTGATTTTTTTACCAGTTGATAATAAATATAAATTTATTTCAAAAACAGATATAAAAAATTGGATAAATGAAAAAAATAAAAATAATTTAGATATTTTAATTGAAGATATTGAAAATGATAAAAAGAAAAACGATGAAAATGAAGATAAAAAAAATTTTTTATTTTATTATTTATATAATAAAGAAAGAAAAGAAAGAAAAAAATATGTTACTATTTATATTCAAAGAGATAAATATATTTTTTCTAATCAAATTATACAAAATATTTTTAATGATGAGCCTTTAAATGTTTTGCATTCGTTTTATTATAAATTTTTTTTACATTTTGGATTATTCAATGGATTTGAAGTTAATTTAATTATTATTACATTTTTAGATTTAAAATATAATATTTTTGATAATAGTAAAAAAAAAGAAAATTTATTTCATAAACCAAATTATCATAATAATAAATTAATATCTGAAAAAATATTTAATTATGATTATAATGAAAACAATTTAAATAAATTTAGATCAACAAAAAAAATAGAAAAATTAATAGAAAATTTTACTGATTTTATGATTACTTTTATTGATAAATATGAAGAAATTAAAAAAAAATATAATTATTTAAATGAAAAAAAATATTTATTTAATATTCAATTTTTTTTTGAACAAATTAGTGATAATATTAAAAATAAAAAAATAAATAAAAATAAAATATTTGATACAATTAAAGAATTTATAATAAATAATAATGAAGAGGATTTGGATTTAGAATATGATATAATATATGATAATTTAATAAATATAAATAATTCAAAAAACAATTATTAAAATATTTTATTAATATTTTATTATTATTGATATAAAATTTTTAATTTAATATTATAATAATTATCATCTAAATAATAAATAAAAAAATTTTTATACAATATAATTATAAATAAAAAATAAAAAACTAAAAATAAAAAAATTAAAATTTTATGTTTCTAATGTTTAATATAATAATAAAATAATATATTTATATTGTATATATTTATATATATATTATAAAAATTGATATTAAAATATAATATCAATAACTAAAATAATCATATACAAAAATAATCTAATTAAAATATTTTTCATATATTTTCACTAATTTTTCTATAAGCATTTAAAAATTCAAAAATGGGTTTCATATCCCATTGTTTAAGTTCGGTAAATTTTTCATTACTAATATAGCACATATGAGCTCCTTTATCTGTGACTAATAAAAATATATTTTCATTTAATCTAATATGATCATAAGGAATTGCTTTATTTGAAGTTAATCCATCATCATTACTATTTAAACAAAGCAAAGGAATATTAACTTTATCGATCATATTATAAGCAGAAATATTTATATAATAATCATCAGCTGATTTATAATCTAATATTTTTCTTGTAAAAAGTTCATCATAAGCTTTCATATCTTCACAAATTGAAACATCTTCAGCATTTAAATTATATGGATTATAAATAGAAGTTTTTTCAACTCCTTTTTTAATTTTTTTGAAATTATCTCTTTCTAAGAAAACAACTAATGAACTAAAAATTGTATCTTCACACATTCTTTCACATAAACGCATATCATAAGGATTTGAAATAGAAACAGCACATTCAATTTTTTTATTTTTATTATTTTTATATCCTAAATAATAAACTAAATTATTCGCTCCATAAGAGCCTCCAATTGCATAAATTTTGGATTGAGGATATTTTTCTTTAATTTTATCTAAACATAAATCAATATCATCATACCATCTAAATGTACCTTTTTTAGGCAAAAGAAATTTTTCATTTAAAATTCTCATTTGAAACACAACAACATTATACCCATTTTTTAAACCTTCAATTATTATATTTTGAACATAAGGATCTTCAACGTTTCCAGTCATTCCAGGTAAAAATAAAAGAACAGGAGAGTTTGAATTTAAATTTAATTTTTGGTTTTTAAAACTAGCCCACCATAAATGAAGACCTTCATTATTAATATCCTCTACATCAAAAGTTAAATTCTCTGCATCAGGAAATTTAGCTAAATTTATAGCAATCATTTGTTGTATTCCAAAAGGTAATAAAAAATGTGGTTTATATTGAGATTGCATTGAAGGTGAAAGAGATAAAATTTTTTCGTTTAAATTATTTTTTGTGTAATATAAATATGTTTTTGAAGTAAGTTGAATGTATAAACAATATAATAAATAACATCCTATTATTTGAGTAAGAGTTATGTATTTAAATAATAATAATAATAAAATTATAAAAACTGGATAAGTTGAATTCCAAGTGTTGATTAAATGTTTTAAATAATCCATTATTAAAATGATTTTTTATTTTGAGAAAAAATTATTTTTTTCTTTAAAATATTTTTTTTACGTCATGAATAATTATTATTAATAAATTTTATGTATATTATTTAAATTAAAAAAATTGATAATAATTTATTTAATTTTTTATTTATCATTTATTATTTATTATTTTTTAAATTTTAACTTTAATTAAATATTTTTTTTATTGGGGATTGGGGATTGGGGATTGGGGATTGGGGATTGGGGATTGGGGATTGGG
>JAEEGL011757437.1_pt1 | contig 14976 bp, 7 predicted proteins | sample 9134231 | NCBI WGS metagenome assembly JAEEGL01 (sample SAMN16246548, study PRJNA631951) | gut metagenome | biome: gut microbiome; feature: rumen; material: fiber-attached | host: Bos | place: Iran: Karaj | collected 2018-10
CCCAATCCCCAATCCCCAATCCCCAATCCCCAATCCCCCATCCCCATAAAATTAATAATAAAAAAAAAAATTTGTCTAAGTTCTTCATAAAATAATTAAAATGTTTTTATATTAATATATATTTTTTATCTAATAAAACTTAAACTTATAATTAAATTAATTTTAGAAGAATCTTCTCTTGAAATTTCACCATTAATTCCTATAATATTATAATTTTCACTTAAAATTGCATTTTTAGAATTCTTAAAAATAAATTCATAAATTTTTTCAATATTTGCTTCTTTATTTATATAAGGAATTGAAATTATATTATCCAAAAAATTTTGTTCATTATAATAAGAATGATTAAGAATATTTTTAATTTCATCACTTAAACAAGTAAAGTTAAAAATTCCATTAAAATTCCCATTTCTTCTTTTAAAGAAGTCTTCAATAGAATTACATAAATCATTATCCCAATTTAATTTCTGTGAAACACCATTTAATTCTCTTTCTTCATTTATTTTCTTTAATAAATCTCTTATTAATAAATCTAAATCAATTAATAAGATTTTTGACGAAATTTTAATTCCTGATAATTTCTTTGGAGATATATTATTCTTATTATCTAATTTGAAATTTTCAGCTAAATCATTATTGAAATTTATTACTTTTTGATATTCTGTTCTTAAATTTTGAATTAAAGTATTGAAAAAATTTTCTCCTTTATCTTCAATTAAATGAAAACTCTTTTTTGAATAATTTTTAATTTCTTCTATTTGTTCATTAAATTCTTTATATGAATTAATGTAATTATTTTTATTATTGTTTTCAATTTTTAATTTAATATCTTTAATCATTTCATCCATATTATTTATATATTCTTTCTTTCCTATCATTAAGATAAAATTTTCTATTTTATTATTACTAAGATTTATCATAGAAATAACGTCTTTATTTAATTGAGAAATTTTTTTTTCTAAATTAATATTATCTAAAAATTGATTGTTTGAAAGAATTGTTTTATCTAATAAGTCTAATTTTTGATTAACGTTCTCCATATACAAATCAAATTGAGATAAAAATTCTTGATATAAGTTTTGAATAATGTTTAAACATTCATTAAATTTAACACAAACTTTTTCTTTTTCATCAATTATAAATTGTTTCAAATTATTTTTATATAAATTAATAGAAGAAAGATAATTTCTATTATTTGTTAAAATATTATTGTTATTGTTATTGCTTTTAAAAAATGTTTTTGAATTAATATTAATTAACTCATTTAATTTACTTAAAATTTGATTAAAAATTAAATCATCTAAATTTTCTACTTGATGAAATAAATGAGTATTTCCACATCCTGTTTGTTTACAAATGAAAATTCCACAATCAGAACAAAATGAATTTGCTATATTTTCATTATGAATAGAACATTTTATTTGTCTTGGTTTAGATAAAAATTGAGGTAATACGTTTAAATAATTTGAAGTAAAATTAAAAGAATTCATTTTTTAAATTTAAATAAAAAGAAAAATCATAATTTAAGTTAGAGTAAATTAATTATTATTTGGTTTTAACTTTTTATTAAAAAAAAAAAATTGATTTTTGAATAAAAGATTTAAATAATGTTTTATCAAATGAAACTTCACTTTTTATATAATTTACTTTTTATGGAATTTGAAATAAACTAATGTTTACATTAATTTTTTCTTATAAATTTTAAAAATATTTTTTTATTAAAATGTGAAGTTAATTAATTTTCAAAGTAAAAAAAAATGAAAAAGTATTCAACAAGAAAATTTAATCCTTCAATAAGATTAGCTGTAAAATTTAATAATAAAACTTATCATCTTTCAAGTCATAGATATTATGATAGAGAAATGATAGATGCAAATAATAATAAAATTATGTTTCATAAAGAAATAAAAGAAGGACAAAAATGGAATATCGTTCAAGAATTTAAAGGTTTGTATTCTATATCTTTTGAATCAAATGATTATTCAATGAAAGATTGGTATTTATATTATGATTTAAAAAAAAAAGGCATTTTATCAAAAAATAAAAAGTCTTTGTGGAAAATTGAAGAAATTGATAATAAACAATTTTATATTAAAGATGCTTTATATGGTTCTTATTTATGTTTAGCTAGAAATGAATCAAGAGATTCTAATTCATTTTATGGAACATCAAAAAATGAAATAGAAGAATCATATAAAAATGCCTTTATATTTTCGGTATGTTATTAAGAAATAATTTTAAAAAAGAAATAAAAACAATTAAAATAATAATAATAGTATTAAATAATGTTAATTATCTTATTGAATAATTAAATCTTGAAATAAAGAAAAATAGTTTAATATAATATAATAATATTTAAAAGTTTATATTTATTTTAAGAAGAAAAATAGAATTTAAAAAAGAAATAGAGAAGAAAGAAATAATTAATTATTCAAATAGGAAATATAATTGAATTTTTCAAAGGAATAAAGAAAATAAATCACTTCACCTATTTTGATGATTATTTCTAATAAGTGAATTTTTGTTTATTCATTTGAAATTTGGGTTTTTTCAGGTTTTTAATTTACAAAAATATGTTTCATATATTGATTTTCAATTCTTTAATATACTGAGTATTCAAATATTTTTTATTGTTTTGAATTTTTTATATATTTTACTTGATGAGATTGAATTTATTAACATTAAGAATTTCTGATGATACTTTTAATAAAAATTTATTCTTATTAGATTTGTTTTTTATGATTTTAGAAAATTATTTTTTTCCTTTTATTTAGATTAATTTTTATTTTTGGGAATGAATTTTTTTTTTTTTCAATTATTTTTTTCTTTGATAAATTTTGGTATTTTCAATCATTACAATTTATAATATTTTTTAATTAATAAAAACAATTATTATATAAATAATATTTATTTTTTTTTATTATTTTTTGTTTAAATTAAAATTAAAAAATAAAAAATGAATAATAAAAAAATTGATAAACATTCAAGGAATAATCAAATTAACAAAACAAAATCTTTAAATTCAATACCAATTAATAAACTTTCTATGAATCTTTCTTCAAAAACAGACAAGAGTAAAACAATAAATAATAATATAATAATATATAAAAATCTAATTTCTTCAAATTTACAAAAACATAATATTAAGAAGAATAATTATGATATAATGAAAATAAATGATTTAATTGATTCTAAATTAACTCATTTTATTGCAACTTTTAAAGATTACTTAATTAATGATTATATTGATGAATTTTTGAATAGATTTTATAAAAGAAATGAAAGTAAAAGTTGTTTATCAAATTTTGCAAATTATTATATAAATTATTTTCAATTTTTTTCTAAACCTACTTTTTCCAATTTTTTTGCAAATAAAATAATAACATATTATAATCAAGAAAAAGCAGAAATTTTTTATAATAAAAATTATGGAAATATTGAAAAAGAAAAGAAAAAAGAAAATAATAAAGAAATTACAAAAATAATTTTTAATACTTTAGTTAAAGAAAGTATAGATTATATAATAAATGATACAAAAGATTATACTTCTACGTTAGATTCACAACAAACAATAAATTTATTTGATGAAAGTATTACATTTATAAATAGTATTAATAATAATTCAAATGAAAATTCTATAAATTCTCTTTTATATTATTTTTCAAATAATAATATTAATAAAACTTATATTAATAATAATCAAAGTAATGTTGAGAAAGTGAAGAAAAATGAAGAAAGAAGTTTGATTAAAAATTCATTGATTTCAAATTCTATTGAAACAAAATCATATTATAATATTCATGTTAATAGAGTTAAAGATAAATTCATTTCTAATAGTATAGGTAAATATATTATTAATTCTGAAAGTAAAGTTAATTTAAATCATAAAGAACAAAATAATTTAAAATTTTCTCCTTTGAAGCACTATCTCAAAAATAAAAATCAAATCAAATCAATTAGTAAAGAGTCATCTAATAATAAATTTATAAATAATCAAATTACAAATTCTATTTTTTCAAGAAATAAAAATAAATTAAAATCTCATAAATCTAAAAATAAACTATTTAATACTTCGACTCCAAGAAAAATTTCAATAAAAAAGTCTTATGATAATAAAACAAATACTAAAAATAATATAAACTCAAATAAAAAAACAGAAAAACTAAATTTAAATGAAATAATGAAATTAAGCCTTCAAATGTATAATGAAAATTCAAAAAAAGTGAAAATGCAAAATTATATTAATGTAAATATTAATAATAATATTCATCATCAGCATACTCATTCATCACCAATAAATAATAATTTTGATATAAATTTAAATACTAATATATATTTAAATAATTCAAATAAAAAGAATAAAGATTCAAAAAAAAAATCTCCAATTAAAGAGAGAAATAAGAATAATAAAGCTAAATTATTTATAAGAGTAAATACAGAACAAAAGAAATTAAATCCTTATTCTTCAAGTTCAAATTTTAAACATAATGAATTTGAAAAATTAAATAAAAATGGAATTAATTGTATTTCTCCTTTTAAATATAATTCTAATAATAATATATATGAAAATGTAAAAAATAAAAAAAATATAGAGTCTCAATTAATTAAAAGAAATAAAAATAAATTAAATAATAATAAAGAAAAAAAAAATAATAATCCTTTTTTTAAGAAAAAGAAAAAATAAATTATAGTTATGAAATTGCTTGAAATAATTTTATATAAATAATATAATATTATTTTACAAAAATTAAATATAAATATAAAAATATGAATATAAATGGTTAAAATCATTGAAAAAAATTTGAAAATTAATTCAATTGTTTTCAAACAAAAGATAAAATGATTTTAAAAGATCATTTAATTGATATTTCTTCATAATTCACTTTATAAAAAAGCAAAGATTGGTTTTATTAAGTTTTTAAAAAAAAAAATAATTAAATAAATTCTGCTAATAATAGTATAAAGATTTTTATAATTAAAAATTAAACAATTAATCCTTAAAGAATAATCCTTGAAAATAATAAAAAAATATAAAAAATCCAAAAAATTAGTTAAAAATAGTATAAACATCTTAAAAAAAAAATAAAGTGAATAATATAAAAGAAGTCAAAAAAATAAAATAAAAAACTCAAAAAATGAAAAATTTAAAGAAGAAACTATGTTTAAAAGTATCAATTCCAAAATCAAATGAAGAAAAAAAACAATCTAATAAAGAATATAATAATTCAACAATAGATTGTTCTCATATAATTGAAAATATATTTATTAGCAGTTACAAAGTAACATTAGATTATTCATTTTTAATCTCAAATAATTTTACACATATAATTAACTGTGCAAGTGGAAGTAAAACTTTTTATCCTTTATATTATAAAGACTTTAAATATTATAATATTGAATTAAGAGATGATGGTAATATTAATATTATGGATTCTATTATTAAATTTATTACTTTTCTTAATGAAATTTCTTTTGATAAAAATAATAAAATTTTAATTCATTGTTTTGAAGGAATTTCAAGAGCTCCTACTTTAGTTTCTGCTTATTTAATGTGGAAATTTAATATGGATTCTGATACTGCTATTAATTTTGTTAAACAAAAAAGAAATTGTATTGATATTAATTTTGGATTTTTTTTACAATTAAGAAATCTTAATATGAATCATACAATTTTAAAAGGAAATTAATTTTATGTTTTTATTATTTAGAGTTTTTAGATTTGTATTTTGTGGGATTTTTATATATATATATTTATTGTATAAGGTATTTTTAATATGAACAATTCTTTTTATTTAATTTAGAAATTGTGATTTAAAGATTTTTTTTTAATTAAATCTTTTTAAAATAGAAAAATAAAATTTTTTTTTGAATAAAAGAAATATTATTTTAAGAAACAATAATTTGTGAAAAAGAAAAAATACTTTTTCGAAATGAAAAAAATAATGAAATAATCATTAATAATTTTTTTAAATAAATAGGTTGAGAGTTAATCATTTGATTATTCATATATATTATAACAATAATAATGTCATTTTTCTTTGTAAAACTATAAAATATATTCTTTTATTCTTTATGATAATGTAATAAAAAATCATTAAAAAAAATTAAATATTGAAAAAAAAACCTTTCAACAAATTAATTTAAAATAATATTCAAAACCCAATTATATTTGCACAAAATGTAAAGAAAAGATTTTTTTATATGATAATCATTTTTATCATTCTTTGATAAAAGAAACTGATTATCATAAATTTAGACTAAAGGAATATATATAAATAATTAAACAATTAATATTATTTGTACTGAAGGTGATTTACTTTTTATCAAAAGTTATTTGTTGAAAAATAATATAAAGTGTTTTTGAAATAATAATTCTTTTGTTATTTTTTGGTACTGTTGTTTATTTTAATAATTAAGTTATTTTTAATTTTGTTTTATATATTAAAAGTGGTAATTATAATAATGAAGTGAAGTTTTTAAGCATGTTATTTTTACCATTTTTTTATGATAAAATCTTCAAATTCACAAAATCATATTCAAAAAAATGAAATATAAATAAAAATCATTATTAATTATTATATATTTCTAAATTCAAAGATAATTTAATTAACATTTTTTTAATCAGAAAATTATTAGAAAAACTAAATTGAACATTTGAATGTTAATAAAAAGTATTTTCCTGTTGATATGGGGAAAAAGGTAAATTAAAAGATTAAAGGAAAAAAATTTTTCTGATTAAGGTTTGATAATAAATTATTTAATTATTATATTTTACAAAACTAAAGAGAAGTGATTTGGTTTATTCTGAAAATAAAAAAGAATCAAATAAAACAATATTATTCAAAAAAAGAAAGAAATTTTTCTAACTTCAATTGAAAAAAACTAATCAGCATTTTATTTATTATAATATTTATGTATTAAAAAAAAAAATAATATAAAAAAAGTTAATTAGAAATATAAAAATGTAAAGAGATATGAATTCTATGTAAAAAATTAAAAGTTTTTAAAAAATTTTCAATCAATTCAAAAAAATAAAACTTTATTATTTATTGTCTTATTTAGATTTATCTTTAATTTTCTAATTCTTACATTTGATATTTTCTAAATTTTTCTTATTCAATTGTTTTTGATATAAAAATTTTTTTTTTCTATAAATTAAATTAAAAAATTTAATATTTAAAAACGAATACTTTCAATATTATTGATTAAAGCTGTTTTTTGATTTTATTTTTAATGAAAAAAGTAAATAAGTTTATTTAAGAAATAAATGATTTTTTATTTTTATATTTAATTATGAAAATTCCAATTAATGACTTTATAATTTTTTTATTACAATATTTGGTAATATTTTTCTCAGATTATTTTAATTTTTGTATTATAAAAATAAAATTCAAAAAAATAGAAAAATTAAATTTGTTCTTTTTTTAAAAAAAAGTGTAATAAACATCTAATTATTAAAAAAATAATATAATCATCAATTAAATAAAAATATTGAAGATAATTTAGGATTTTATTTCTTAAAATATTATTATATTACTGATTTCTTTTTTTTAATTATATTTAATATTATTTTTTTAATAAATCTAAATATGGAATATAAAAATATGATATAATATGCTAAAAATTTAAAAAGATATTATATTGAAAAATATAACATAAAGAAATTAAATTTTCTAATTATTAAATGAATTAAACTAATAAGATTATAATTTCAAATTTTGAGAATTTATTCTAAAAAAATCATTTATTTTAAGACTTTTGTAAGGTTAATTCAGAATTAATTGAAAGTAATATATGTATATAATCTAATTAAAGAAAATAAAAAAAAAATTTCATAAATAAAAAGTGGAATCTCAAAAAAAAAACAACTTAGGAAAAAAGAAAATAAAAATATCAAAAATAGAAAATAAAACAGCTAGTCAAATAACTTATTATAAAAGGAAAAAAGGTTTAGTAAAAAAAGCAATGGAATTATCATTATTATGTGAAGTAGATATTTTCCTTGTGATAATAGATAAAAAAGGTAGATTAAGTATAACATGTTCTCAAAATTCAATTGAAGATTTTATTAAGAAAAATATTATAAATATAAATAATAAAATAGTAAAAGAAACTTATACTTTAAAAGATTATAATAACATATTTGGGAAAGAAAAAGAAATTAAATCTTTTATTAATAAATTTGATTCTGAAGAACTAAATAAATTTGTAAAAGAAAAAGAAATTCCTAAAGATATGTTTTTATTGAATGAAAATTTTCAAGAAAAAAATTTAAATTTTCAAAATAAATTCGAATCTCCAAAATTAATTAATTCATTAGACTCAGGTGTTTTTAATATTAATCCAAAAAAAAATGAGTTTGAAAGTATTTTCGGAATTGATGATAATATTTTTGATATTGAAAATGAAAATAGTAATAATATTCAAAATAAGATAAAATTAAAAAATGAAAATAAAAAAAATATAAATGAAGAAAAAAAATAATCGTTTACTTTGATTTATCTATAAATTTTCAATTAATGTATAAATGTAAATAATTTGATTATTAGATAAAAAAATGTCAAATTTTAAATGGCATATAAAAAATATGATAAACTTTATAATATTAAAACAGATATAATTTAAAACAATAATTTAATAAAACATTTGAAAAAATTAATATTTAATCTTATATAAATATAAATTTATGTTAAAAAAAATTAAAAAAAAAAATGAAAATAATAAATGAATCATAATGAAAGTAAATTCCTTAGTCTTTCTAAATTAGTTTATATATTGAGTTTTTTTTTTAACAGTTTTTTATAATATTTTGTGTAATTTTTGTTTGTTTTTATTCTTGTTTTTTATTTAAGTTTAATTATAAAAAACCTAGATTTACAAAATAAAAAGATTTTTTACTGAACTCTTTTCATAAGTTCTCTAAAATCATTAAAATTAATAATTCCATCATGATCTTTATCAACTTCTTCAATACTTTGTCTGAAAATATCTTTTAAAGTATCATTACCTTTTTTAACAAAAGCTTTCATTATTTTTTCAACAGATAAAGTTCCTGAATTATCTTTATCAAGGAATTTAAAAGCATATTTTAAATTCTCATTATTTAAAGCATTACTTTTATCAATACAAGCTCTTAAAAATTCTTCATATTCAATATAACCATTATTATCACCATCTAACATTAAAAAAATATCATCAATTGCATTATCAACGATATTTTTTTCTCTAAATTTATATAATCCACTTGTTAATTCTTCTTTAGTTAATTTACAATTACCTTTTTTATTAAAATATCTAAATAATTTTAATATTATTTTAGTTTCATTAGAATGAGGAATATTATGTACAACAAAAGCAAGAACTAATTGTTGGAATTTACTTTGGAATTTATAATTAAGTAAATTATCTAAATAACATTGTATTTCATTTTCATTAAAATTACAAAAAAGAGCTCTTCCATTAAATTTAGTAAAAAAAGGATGATTTAAAGCTTCGTTAGCAGATAATCTTTTACTTATTTTTCTTTCTAATAAAGAAGAAACCAAATTTTGAACTTCTTTACTTCTTGAAAGTAATTTAGGATGTTTATTATTATATTGTCCTATTTTAATGCTTTCAATAATTTCTTCATCATTTTTACCATCGAAAGGAGCTCTTCCTACTATTAACATATATAATATTACTCCAACTGACCAAGTATCACATTTTTCATTATATTTTTGTTTTAAAACTTCAGGAGCTATATAATATGAACTTCCAACAACTGCTTTTTCAATTTTATTTTTTTTAAAAATCTTAGCTGTTCCAAAATCTATTATTTTAATCCAAAAATAATCTTCTTTTGTTTTAATATCTTTTTCAATTTCTGATATCATTATATTTTCTAATTTTAAATCTCTATGTAATATATGATTTTCATGTAAGTAACTTAAACCTGAAAAAACTTGATAAAATAATACAGCTAATTGATTTTCTGAATAAAAATTCTTTATATAACCATATAATTCACCTTTTTTACAATATTCAGTAACAATATAAAAATCAGTTAAAGTATTATAAAATTCATAAATTTTAACAATATTAGGATGATCTAATTTTTTTAGAATATCAATTTCATTTTTAATTTCTAAATCATCAATTTCATTTTCTTTTACTTTTTCTATTTTTTTCATTGCTGCTGACATTCCAGTTTGATTATTTTGAACTGAATAAACTGTTCCATAACTACCATCTCCTAATCTTTTTAATACTTTATATTTTTTGGTTGGATCTCCTTTTTGTTCTTCTATTAATGTTTGACTTAAAACACATAATTTCATTTCTTCTTGAAATTTACTCTCTAATCTACTTTTTTCTACTAATGTATTTGTCTTCTTTTTTCTTCTTTGAAATTTCTCATTTTCTTTTTCATTTTTCTCTTTTTTTTGATTTGAAGATACTTCGAACATTACTTTCTTTATTTCATTGAATTTATTTTGAGAAGAATTTTCATTTTCATTTTCATTGTTATTTTGTGTTAATAAACTTAATTCTTTTATTTGACAATTACTTGCACTTCTTTTTCTTCCTTCTTCGTATTTTACTTTTAAAGTTTTTTTCTTATTCTTTTTATTATTATTAATAGTATCGTTATTATTATTGTTATCATGGTTATTATTATTAATATTATTATTGTTATCATCAGTGTTGTTAATAATAATGATATTATTATTAGTATTGTTGTGTTTGTTATTATTATTATTATTATTATCATGGTTGTTATTGTTATAAACAATTTTATTTTGATTATTTGGGATATTACTTTCCTTTTTTTTGGAAGGATTATTCATATTAAAAACAATTTTTTCTGATTTTTTATTTGGTTTTGTATCTTGATTATTATCATGATTTTTTCCTATACCATCAGTAGATTTTCCTTTTATTGAAATATCACTATGAGTAGGATTATGAGGATGATTTTGTTTATTTGTATTATTATTATTATCTATATCTAATGTAAATTTATTAGGAACTATTGCTATATCTGGTGAAGAAGAACCACATATTCCCATTACAAAAATTTATTAAAAAATAATAATTTGATTTTTGATTTAAATTTTTACAAAGTGGTTTTTAATTTTTTTATTATTTTCTATTTAGATTTATTTGATAATAATTAGAATAAATACTTTTATTTTGTTTATTTTAAATATTATTAAAATTTAATGGATGCTCCATTAAAAAAAATATTAAAAGATATTCAAAAAGAATATGATATGGATGATGAAGTAATAGACCCAATAATAAAAAAATTAAATAAGGAATTTTATTTCAAATTAAAAGACATAAAGAATTTATCAGAAGAAACATGGACAAAATTTGACTTACCATTAAATTTATATTACATTTTAAATGAATTATATCAAGCATCATTAAATCAAAGTTCTCAAAATCAAAATATTCAAAATCAAAATCCAAATCAAAACATTCAAACTCAAAATCCAAATCAAAATTTTGTACAACAACCATTACAACAACCTATAAATCAACAACCTATAAATCAACAACCTATAAAACAACAACCAATAAATCAACAACCATATATTCCAGTTCAAAAACCAATAAAATCTTCAATATCAACTTCTGAAAATCAAGAATTTAATCCAGAAACAATTCAAATGCATTTAGCGAAAATATTCACTGATATAGATAATATAGATATTTCTAGAGATGTATTTAAATTTATTTATCAAATAATTAATAATATAAACCATAATCCTTCTGATGAAAAATATCGTAGAATTAATATAAAAAAATTATTAATGAAATATAATTATCCTTCTATTAAATTATTTTTAAATTATCTTCATTTTAAAGAAGTAGATGAATATATGTATTTAATAGGTAATTGTGATTTTTTATTTCAAATAATTCCTGAATTAAATGGTTTTATTAAAGCAAATAAATTAGCAGAAAGTAATTTCAATCGTTATCAAGCTTCAATTGCTTCAATAGGGAATAATGAAGAAAAACTAAAAGAATTTACTTCAAAACAAGCAAATTTTGAAGATTTATATCATGAAGAATTAAATAGGAGGAATAATATTATTAATAAAACTAAAATTGATAGAAATCCAAAAGCTTATGAAATTACTTCTCAATATAGTTTAAATAATATTATTGCTAAAATGAATGAAATTAATGACTTAGATATGATTTCTAATTCAGAAGATGATAAATTAATTTATAAAAATGCAATGGATTTAATTAAAGAAAATCAAAATAATAGATTTACTTTAAAATCAAGAATGCATTATGAAAATTTAATGAATACTCCAATTTATGTTAAAAGTGATATTAGATTTAAATTTCCTGATTCTAATATTTTAGAAGCTTCTTTTAGTTTAAATGAAAAAATTGGAGATCTATATAATTTTATCAAAGAATATTTAAATAATTCTAATGATAAATTTACTATTAGTACAACTCCACCTCCTAAAAAATATATTAAATTAAATGAAACTATACAATTTAATAAGTTATTTCCTCAAGTTTTAATGTACGTTAATTTTGATGATGAATATAATGGATTGAATTCTGAGAAAATTGAAAAAATTAAAATTAATATGAATTTAGATTAAATTAAACCTTATTTATTTTAAGAATTACTTTCTTTTTTTTAAAATTATATCAAAAATAATATATAAAACTCTAAACATAACTTAAAAAAAAAGAAATTCTAAAAAAAACTATATATACCAAAAAAATAAAAAAATTAGTATTTCAAACATTAAAAACTTCTTTATTTTCACTTTGTGTAAAAGCACTTCCAGTATAAAGATTATTTTTTTCATTAATTTCTTGAAATTCCATTCTAATCAATTCAATAGTTCTTTCCTTAATATCCTTATCAAAATCATCTAAATTAATTTCAAGTGGATCCCTAATTAATCCATAAATTCTAAATAATTTTCCTAATCCAACATCAATAGTAAAGCAAATCATTAAAAAACAAAAAGTACTAAAATAAAAATTAATAGAATAAGTCATCATATAAAAATTATTAAAATTAAAGAATTTCCAATATAAACTCATAATGAATAGGATAAAATAATAAGATAAAACACTTCCCAAAAATAAAAAGGCACTAATAAAACTATGAGTACAAGTAGTTTGTAAAATTTTAAAATTAACAATTAAAACAATATTACTATATGCAATCGAACCAGAAGAAGGTAAATCTTGTAAAAAACCATTTTTCATTGGAGTAATATCTCCATAGAAAGAATAAATAAAAACAAATATTGCTTGTAATATTCCATAAAAAACCCATTTCCAAAATCTAAAAGGATGAAATAATTTACCTATAATTCCTTGAGTATAATATCTATTATCTATCATTAATAAATCATATGATACTTCCTTATCATAAATTCCAAACCAAATAATAGGAAATGAAGTAAATATTATATTAAAAAATTGATATATCCAAGGATCATATAAATAATTTCCTGAGAAATAATTTAAGAAACCAAACCAAAAATGAGGTAAAACAAAAAGGAAATTTTTATAAAAATTATAACAAACAACAAAAGAATTTTTTCTATAACTTTCTCTACCATGAACAAATAATAATCTTTTTAAATATTTAAATTGACTAATAGCATAATCAGAAGCTCTCATAGCTTGTCTTCCTTCAACACCTATAATACCAATTCCTATATTTGCACTTGTTATCATATTTACATCATTAGCTCCATCACCTATTGATAATGTTGTTGTATTTGGTTGACGATTTCTTATTAATTTCACCATTTCTGATTTCTGTTTTGGAGTCACTCTACAACATAATACTGAATTACATCTTATTGATATTGAATAAAATAAATCTAATAAATGTTTATCTGAAGTTATCTTATTTAATTCATTTTGACTTATTATTAAAGCATATTTTTTCTTATTTGGAATTTCTATATTGTCCATTTCATATTTAGTATTATTTTTTATTATAGTATTTTCATAAAAAATTTTTGAAAATTCTTTAAGTTTTAATGTTATATTTTCTAATTTTGATTTTTCTGGAAATTCTAAGATAATAAAATCATGAGTTATTAATTTACAACTATATGCAATTGATTTTGCAGTATCCATATTATCTCCTGTTAAAACCCAAATTTTTATTCCAGCTCCTATAAAAGAAAATAAAACTTCAGAAACATTATCTTGCAATTTATCTTCTATTGCTGTTGCTCCTAATAATATATAATTCCTTTCAATAAATGAATAAGCTTTTTTTAATAATTTATTTCTTTGACTTGGATTATTTAAAGCATTTTGATATTCTCTTTCAAATATTAAATATTCTTCATTTGATATTTCTCTATATGCAATCATTAATGTTCTTAAACCTTTTTTAGCAAATTTAATTAAATGATTATTTGTTTTTTCTATTAAAGATTCATTTTCTGTTATTAATTCACTAATAACACTATCAGCTCCTTTTGAAAACAATCTAATTTTTTTATCAGGACATTCAACAATAACACTCATTTTTTTTCTTTCACTTGTATATTCTAATATATTTAATATTTTATATTGAGTTTCATTCCCATTTTTATCTTTTAAATATAAATTATTAAAAATGTCTCTTCCACTAAATATATATCCAAAATATCTTGCACAATTTACCATTGCTGTTTCATCAGGTGATGATGATTTATATATTATTTTTGGTAAAGAATGTTGATCTGTTATTACACTGTGACAAATTGATAATGTTAAAAAAAATAAATTTATTGTTGAAAAATTAGATGATTCCTTACTTTTAAAATCTCTTTCAAATTCTAAACTTTTAAAATTAAAATTTGTCACTACACCATAATTATCTTTTAATTCTAATTTTTTTTCATTATTATTATTATAATTATATTCATTTAAATTATCATTATTATTATTATAATAATTTTCATTTAAACTATCATTATTAATTTCTAAGTA
>JAEEGL012343816.1_pt1 | contig 14976 bp, 14 predicted proteins | sample 9134231 | NCBI WGS metagenome assembly JAEEGL01 (sample SAMN16246548, study PRJNA631951) | gut metagenome | biome: gut microbiome; feature: rumen; material: fiber-attached | host: Bos | place: Iran: Karaj | collected 2018-10
GAGCTGCAAGCACGAGATCGGGAAATACCTCGCGATCTTCTTCGGAGTAACAGTCTTTGTACTCTGCGGCTTTGAGCACTGCGTCGCGAACATGTTCTATCTTACCATGGCAAACGCCTGGGACCAGAAAGCGCTTCTTTTCCTCCTGATAAATACAGCCGGAAACATAGTGGGCGGCATGCTGATCCCGGGTATAAGACTTGTGATAAACAAAGACAAAACTTAGGCCTTCTTACTCTCTGCCTTTTTAAGAAACTTATCGATCGTGACTATGAACCTTTCGTGGGTGCCGCTTCCTATCTCGCCTGCTTCGTCAAAAGCCTTCACCTCAAAAAGGAGCCTTCTCCCATCGATCTCGATGAGACGCGCAGTGGCTCTCACTGTGCTTCCCAATACAGTAGGGGAGGTGTGCTTGATATTTACGGCCGTCCCGACCGTCGTGTCACCTTCCGAAAGTTCATTTGAAACCGCGAGAAGAGCAGCTTTTTCCATCATCGTGATCATCTCCGGTGTCGCGTAAACATCAAGAGCCCCGCTCCCTCTTGCAGAAGCAAGCTTCTCCTTTGTAACCTCTTCGGAAAGTTCCTTTGAAAGTCCGACTTCTAACATTCTGATTCCTCCTCACAGATATTTGACAAGTTCCGGAAGCACATCCTTCATATGCTCGTCTACAAGTCCAAAGTCCTTTTGCTTATAATTCCACGCTGCCCTTCCGATTCCATATTTGTTGAAGGACTCGCTTATGAAGCTATACCATCTGAGCGCTTCTTTAGAGGACGCAAGATCAATGACCCCGTATTCGCCGCAGTAGATGGGCACGTTTCTTTCCTCACCTATCTTAACGACTTCGGAAAAATGTTTGTCAAAGAACGCTGCCGAAAGCCTGTCATTCCCGTCAAAGCCGGCAAAACCCACCGTGACCTGTGACAGCTGTTCTTTCGAAAGCTTCTCCATTTCAGCGTAGGTCGCATCCAGTGACATGCGAAATGACGTGTCCATCCCCGGCGCCCAGTAGGCTCCCTGGTGTGTGAATACGAGCGGCTCGTAGCAATGGAAGGTGTAGACTATGTTCTCATCATAGGGCATCGCAAGATCCTTTACGGCTTCAATGCTGTTATTGTAATAGCCTCCTAGCACTATCTTCACAGAGGGCGCGATCTTTCTTATCCTCTTTACGCATTCAATGGATATCCTGTTCCAGGGCTCACAGTATTCCTTGTCAGTGACCTCATTCAAAAGTTCAAAGGAAAGCCGCTCACCTATATTGCCGTAAGCTTTTGCCAGCTTCTCCCAAAGTTCATAGAAGCTCTCCTGATATTTTTCCGACTCAAAGAAGCCTTCCTCGCCCTCTCCGCTGTCAAAGGAAAAGCCACGGGTCTTATGAATATCGAGTATCATATTGAGACCATACTTTTCGCACCATGCTACAGCCCTGTCGATATATTCCGTATGATCCTCCGCAACCTCGTAATCCACAGGTATCCTCACGTGGTCAAGCCCCCATGACTTGATGGTCTCAAAGTCTTTCTCCGTAATGAAGTTTTCATAAGTCTCAATGGTATGGTCGCACTGAGACAGCCACCCGCCGATATCAACACCATGTACATAGCCTTCCCATTTTTTCATTCTCTTTACCGCCTTTCCCAAATTGAATAATGCTATTAGATCACGCCTTGAACCTGCTTTCATCCTCTGTAACGTGAACATGATATTTCCCTGAAAAGGAGCTGTTCACAAGCTTCATCAGCTCCTTCCATTTTCCCCCGTGCCCGCAATTTTCGCATCCCACACAGTCATGAAGGAGTTCATGCATCACAATGTCGCGAAGCGCGTCTTTGCGCGATCCCATTATATCCTGCCCTATCTCTATCACACTTTCATAATCGCTTCCCGATCTTCTTCCCGTATGCACCCCGAGAGCATTTTTGAACCTGTCGTGAAATCTGTTCGTAGTGATAGTCGCCCTGTGGTATCTCACCCCGAGAAGATCAAGATCTCTCCGGCACTCATCAAGTATCTCCTTTAATCTGTCATCTTCATTTATAATATTAAGGAGACTTTCAAGATCGTCCTCCGTCACCACGCTTCCTGCGCCTTCAAGTGCCGCCTTTGAAAGAGCTGCCTTTTTCTGCTGCATCAGAGCGACATTTTCCTCTATGGTATCTCTTGTGATCATCTGGTATACAGTGACCGGTCTCTCCTGTCCGATACGGTAGGCTCTGTCCGATGCCTGCTCCTTTGCCGCCTCGTTCCACCAGGGATCATAATGTATGACAACATCCGCGGCAGTCAGGTTCAGACCCTCTCCCCCCGCCTTCAGGGATATGAGAAAAACAGGTATGTTTCCGTTTTGAAAATCAGAAACCAGCTCACTCCTTTTCTTCTTTGAGACTGAGCCGTCTATCCGAAAGCAACTGATCTTTTCCTCTGAAAGCCTGTGCTCTATTATATCAAGCATTGCGGTAAACTGGGAAAAAAGAAGTACCCTGTGTTCACCTTCTATGGCTCTCTTTATTAAATCTATGCAGGCTGAAAGCTTTCCGCTTCCCCCTTCATAGTTCATAAAAAGAAGAGATGGATCACAGCAGGCCTCCCGCGCCTTTGTGATCTCCGCAAGGATCGCTATCTTATTGGTCCTTCCATCTTCTCTGCCTTCGGCCGAAAGCCCTTTTATCACGGCGATCCTTGAATCATAGACTCTCCGCTGCTCCTCTGTCATATCGCAGACAAACTTTCTCTCGGTCTTCTTTGGAAGGGACAGCATTACCTCGTCCTTCTTCCTTCTCATGATGAAGGGAGATGTCATAAGCCGAAGCCTCTTTAAGGCCACCTCGTCCTTTTTCTTTTCGATCGGTATCGCGAGGGCGGTTTCAAATTTTTTCCTGCCGTAGAGAAAGCCCGGCATCAGAAAATCAAATATAGACCAAAGCTCCGTGAGATTATTTTCGACAGGCGTTCCCGTAAGGGCAAGACGAAAATCTCCCGATAGTTCCTTTACAGCCTTTGTGACCTTCGCGAAAGGATTTTTGATGCTTTGAGCCTCATCAAGGATAATATTTGAAAAGCTCATTTCCCTGTAGAGATCGATGTCGCGAAGAAGGAGCTGGTAGGAAGTTATTATGATACTTCCTTCCGAAAGTCCGGAAATATCCGCTTTTCTTTCTTCCCTGCTGCCGTCAATGATGATCGGAGAGAGGGACGGCGCAAAGCTTAAAAACTCACTTTGCCATTGATAGAGCAGCGAGGCGGGGCAGATGATGATCGTCTTTTTCTCTTCTTTCTTCACAGAAAGCTCCGACAGAAAAGCTATCACCTGAAGGGTCTTTCCAAGCCCCATATCATCGGAAAGGAGTCCAAAGAGCTCATTTTCCTTAAGATCAAGAAGCCATTCCACTCCCCTTTTCTGGAAATCCTTCAGTACGTCATCAAGAAGAAGCTTCCTTTCCGATCCCTCCTTCATCCGCCTGAGAGAATCTACGACAGATGAAAAGCCACTGTCATAGCTCTCCGGAAATTTATTATTCTCCTTCAGCCACTCCGAAAGTCCCGCGGCCCTGTAATGAGGAACCCTGACCTCCCCCTCCTTCATATCCTTCGGGGACAGATCAAGCTCCGAGAAAAGCTCCCTGATGCTCTCGATCTCCTGCGTATATTCAAGGAGCCTGCCGTTTTTAAGTTTTACAAATCTCTTCTTCGGGTCATATTTTGCAAGGATCTCCGAAAGTTCTTCGGGGGAAAGGTTCCCGCCCTTTAAGGATAATGTGAGATCGTTTCCGTTCCTCGATATGGAAAAGGTTCCCGGAGAAGGCCGCATAGAGGCTATCCTGTCTGAAAGAAAGACCGAAGCCTTTTCCTGAAGAGAGGCAAGCCCTTTTTTAAGAAAGCGGTATATTTCCTCCTCTCCCTCTATGAGCTGTCTGTCCTTTTCCCGGTCATACGCGGTCGTGTATTTATCGATCACATCCCGCACAGCCTGTTCTTTTTTGAAATCCCGTTCTTTAAGCGCTTTTGTTTCGAACAGGGGATATCTTATCTCACCGTAATCGCAGCTTCCTTCTATGGATACCCGGTTTTCCCCGTCAAGGTCAGCCTTTATTTCTATTTCCCTTAAGCCGTAGTCCTCTTCTTTGTTCATTTTCAGAGGATCGTTCAAGACAAAATACTGAAGGGAAAGATCCCTTTTGTCTGGATCGCTCCTCCAGTATTCAGTGATATTGTCATTGAAGGACCAGTAAGGGACACCTGAAAAATCCCTCTTCTTCAATCTGTAGATCTTTTGGTTCCTGAATACGAAAAAATCCGTAATCCCGGGTACCACGCCGTCAGAATCAAGAAAATAGCCCCACACCGTCTGCCGGAACCTTATATCTGAGAAGAGACCTCCTCCTGCCTTTTCGATCTTATCAAACAATTTCGGTGTGACCGTAAGAAACAAAGGCTGCCCGGTGAAGCGGTATTCCATATCCCTTCCCTTGTGGGGATGGCAAACTATCGCCTCATCCCCTGCCGCCTCAAAAAGCCTGTCAAAGACATCCTTGCCGAAAGAACCTCTGCTTTCCTCAAGAAAAGAAAGATACTTTTTTGACTGTCCGGTAAGGAGTTCTCTTTCAAGTCGAAGGGAAACTCCTCCGCCTTCCAACTCTCTTTTTTCATCAAAGGAACGGAAGAGTCCCAAAAAGGACTCAACCTGGAAGGGACGTCCCCTCTTCACGCCGTCGGAAAGACGAAGCCAGAAAGAGGCCTTCCCATTCCCTTTCCAGTCAAAGAGGATCCGGGGATAAAGCTCTATCTCCCTTTCAATCTCTTTCATAAACTTTTCTTAAGGCAAGCCAGATAACGCAGGCGTATGCAGTCCCGATCAAAGCCGTAATGAGCTGTGTCAGCGAATAGGTGGTCTGGAGCACCGGAAGCATTGCCTGAAGCTTTTCGGGGAGGGGCACTATGGTAAGAACCCCATAAGAGATCGTAAGTGTCATAAAGCCGGCCTTTAGAAGGCTGCCTATCACTCCTCCCAAGACCACATTCATGAATGCTTTTCGTTTTCTCACAAACAGCCAGACTAACGTAACAAGCACCACGTTTCCCGCCATAATGAGAGGTATGAGCGCCGGAACAGCCTTCATTACGGGGGCTCCGGTGATCAGAAAGGCAGTTATGGGAGTCAGCACCGAAAGGACCACCCCCCAGAAATAACCGCAGGTCAATACCGCAATGATGAGGCAGGCATTGATGATGGGACCGGTAATGAATACACTGAGATTCTTAAAAAGCTGGCTTATTATGCATATTGCAAGGAGGACAGCTGCAGTGGTGATAAACTTGACTTTTGATTTCATTTTTTGCTCCATTCTATTTCCAAAAAAGACGAACAAGATTATATCACAAATGAGGGGATGCCGTCACAGGCATCCCCTCAAGAACAAGGGAGGTATGATCATTCCGATATAACAAGGTCAGTTGAAAGATAAGGGTCACTTTGCAGCATCGAATGCCTGCGAAAGATCCCAGATTATATCATCAATATGCTCGGTTCCGATGGAAAGCCTGATCGTACTCTGCGTGATGCCGGCTTCTGCAAGCTGCTCAGGTGTCATCTCTGCATGGGTAGTGTCATAAGGATGGATCACGAGACTCTTTACATCGGCCACATTTGCAAGAAGTGAGAACAGCTTCAGGTTGTCGATGAATTTGTATGCCGCATCCTTTCCGCCCTTGATATCAAAGGTGAAGATCGAGGCGCCGCCCTTCGGGAAATATTTCTCATAAAGATCATGTTGGGGATGATCCGGAAGTGAGGGATGGCTGACAGACTCTACCTGCGGGTGTTTTGAAAGGAACTCCACAACCTTTTTCGTATTCTCGGCATGTCTGTCAAGACGAAGAGAAAGAGTCTCAAGACCCTGAAGCAGGATCCATGCGCTGATGGGAGCGATGCAGGCACCCGTATCACGAAGGAGGATTGCTCTGATATATGTAACGAAGGCCGCCTTCCCTGCCGCGTCTACAAAGGATACTCCGTGGTAGCTGGGATTCGGATCCGTGAACTGGGGGAATTTGCCTGAAGCCTTCCAGTCGAAGTTTCCGCTGTCTACAATGATGCCGCCGAGGGTCGAGCCATGACCGCCGATAAATTTGGTAGCTGAGTGGATGATGATATCCGCACCAAGCTCCACGGGACGGATGAGGTAGGGCGTTCCGAAGGTGTTGTCGATCACCAGGGGGATCTTGTTTTCATGAGCTATCTTAGAAAGAGCCTCTATATCCGGAATGTCAGAACCGGGGTTTCCGAGGGTCTCGATGAATATCGCCCTGGTGTCTGAGTCAATTGCAGCCTTTACTTCATCGAGATTATGGATGTCAACAAACTTTGTCTTGATCCCGTAGCCGGGAAGTGTCTGATCTAAAAGGTTGTAGCTGCCGCCATATATGGTCTTCTGGGCAACAATGTTCTGCCCTGACTTAGCAAGTGCTATGAGCGAGTAGGTCACCGCAGCAGCTCCGGCTGAGACCGCAAGGCCTCCGACTCCGCCTTCAAGTGCTGCCACCCTGCTTTCCAGAACGCCCTGGGTGGAATTTGTGAGTCTACCGTAGATATTCCCTGCGTCGCGGAGATTGAATCTGTCCGCTGCGTGCTGAGCGCTGTGGAATACATAGGATGTGGTCTGGTAGATGGGTACTGCTCTCGAATCTGTGGTGGGATCCGCTGTCTCCTGTCCGACATGAAGCTGAAGTGTTTCAAATTTGTAAGTATGTTCGCTCATAGTGTGTCTCCTCTCTATCAATAGGTTTCTGTGATGGTTGAAAGGATAGCACTGTGTTTTCTTCCTGTATAATCCTAAAAAACAAGAACCGGTTATAGTTTCAATCTATAGCCGGATTATACTTCTTCATTTCCTTTATGAAGCTTTTCGCTATATCACTTAAGTGCGAGTCAGATCGCTTCAGGTAGCCGATACGCATCTTTTCATCGGAAATGAGCGGCACTGCTGTGTAACCCTCGCCGTTTAATTGTTCGCAGATCACCCCGCTGCAGAGGGTATAGCCTTTTAAAAGCGTCATCATATTGAGGGCCGTTGCCCTGTCATTCACATGGACCACCTTTCTGTAAGGATAGGTGGAAAGAACCTCTTCGGCATAATAAAAGGAATTCTTCTCCCCCTGGTCAAAGGACAGGCAGGGGTAGGGATCAAGCTCCTTGAAAGATATCTTTTTCTTTTTCGCCAGAGGATGCTCCGAGCTTAAATACACATAGGTATCGCAGGAAAACAGCTCAGTGAAGATCAGATTATTCTCCTTGAAATCATTGCTTAAGATCCTCTCGTTGAAGTCATTCAGATAGAGGATCCCAAGTTCGCTCCTTCCGTTCTTCACATCGGATATGATCTCATGGGTCCTCGTCTCATAGATCGCGAAATCGTATTCATCCATACCTGCCTTCATCACTGCTTTCGAAAAGGCCTCCACGGAGAAGGTATAATGCTGGGTGGAAACATAGAATTTCTTTCGGTCGTCCTTTTTTTCGTGATAATGTTCCTCCATAAGAGAGTACTGTTCAAGCACCTGTCGGGCATAGCCTAAGAACTCGCTCCCCTCTGTGGTAAGATCGATCCCGCGGTTGCTGCGGTTGAAGATGGTGATAGAAAGCTCCTTTTCAAGCTCCCTGATAGCTGAAGTCAGACTGGGCTGCGAAATGAAAAGACTCTTTGCCGCCTCATTCATCGACCCGCGTTCCGCAACCTCTATGATATATCTCATCTGCTGAAGAGTCATTTAAGTCTCCTTTTCATACTGAGGGCTATGCCCGAAAAAACTTATCCATATACCTGTGACATGATCATATTGGCAAGGATGCCGATCATGACCCGGAAAAACAGGGGTATCTCTGCCTTCTCGGGTAAAGGTTCACCTTTGATCGCGGCGTTTATCCTGTCAATATCATAGAGTCCGCTGTAATCCTTCGATCCGTCCCAGCTCATCGTCACCATTTCAACGTCCGGTTTTACACCGCCATCAACATCATTCCCGTCCTTATCGATCATCATCAGTGTACCTGACAAAGAATAATTCATCCCCTCGGGATAAGACAGCATTGAAAGCACACACGTTCCGCCTCCGCTTTTTTCTCCTATGATCTTTATCCCCTGCTCCTTAGCGAGGAGGGGCATTATATTACCGCTTGAAAATGAGCAATGCGAAGTAAGTATCGCGAAATTGAAGTCGTACCTGACCTCATCATCCTTCTCATCAACCGTGCCGTCCAGGTTTTTGTCGATCTTTGCAGTTTCAGTCATTATGTTTCCGGTGGCGGTATTTTTAAACATCATGTCGCAGCTTCCGGTCATGACCGAAAGCATATACATCGCGACAGCTGACGTTCCTCCGCCATTTGTGGAGATATCGAGAACAAAGTTTTCGATGCCGCTTTCCTTTGCGTGATCCAGCGACCACTTGAACGGCTCCACCGCATCATCCTCGAATTCATCAAATACAAAGATGGCGGTTTTGTCCTTTTTTACGAGAAAGATTTTTTCGTTCCACTCCCTGACCATGTCATATGAGGCATAGGCTCTTGCACGGGCCGCACTGATCTGATCTTCGATCTCTTCATCTTCCATCTGAGTCACGAAAAAACCGTAGACCTTTGCAAACCTTTCGTCTGTCATGTCAAACAGCGTCTCCTCTACCGCATCGGCAAGCACAGTTCCCGGTCTTGTTTCAAGCAAATTCAGAAAAGAAGCGCTGAAAAACGTATGACCGCCATCGCAGAACACCGAGTCGAGATAGAGCAGCCCGTAGAAAAAATCGATCTTGTCCCTTGATCTCAGAAGCTTTTTGGCTTCTGCCGTCAGATCAGAATAATCATCAAGACTCTTGTCAAAACCCTTGCTCTTTATACTTTCAGAGATCTCTGCCTTAGGCGGTCTGCCGTAAAGGTTGTCCACCGCAAAACATAGCTCGTTATAGATATAATCAATAAGTGTTTCGTCACGATCAAGAGTCCCGTAAACCGAGTGATCATCATAATAAGGTTCTTCGTTCATCAAACAGTCAAAGTAAATTCTGCCGTCAAGATAGACCGCCGTCATATAAGTAGCGGAAAAGATATCCGCGATCGTGGTCAGCGGAAAATAAACATTGCCGTCGGCTGATGTGATATCTATACCATACTTACCGAGATCAAGATCGAGCCCGTTGATACTGTCATCTTTGAAAATAATGTCATCATCTTCGAGATACTCCGCTTCTTTGGTCTCACTGAAGTCATTTAGATCAAAATAAACAACGTTTTCAAAGTCGTCAAAATGAACGGTATCATTCTTTGTATCAACGACAAATCCGCCGTTTTTGTTGGATATGGTGTAAGTCCCGTTGCTGTTGTCCACGGTAGAAAACTCTTCATAGTAGATCGTGTTCAGATAGTCCGTCGCGTTGATGTATGGCAGGTTCATATCAGAACGGAAAAGGCAGGTAAAGGTCTCCTGTTCGTCCGCGGCAAAAATATAGGCTGTGACATCCTTCTTTTCGTATGTCACTGCAGCCTGCACTCTTGCCACAGGCATGATCAGTGTTACTGCGGGCATGATGAAAGCAAGCACTAATGATAATAATCTTTTCATAGAAACCCCTTTACTCAGCGGTTGAACCGTTCAGATGCTTTATTGTATCATAAAGCGACGATCATCTCATATAAGGAAGCAGAGAAGGAAAATGAAGCATAAACTAAAGAAGCTGTCCATTAAGATCGGAGTTCTCGCGATCATCATCACGATGTTTTGTGTGATCGCAAGGATCGCTGTCGGAAATACGATAACACTATACCAATTCATGTTGGAAAAACCGGAAGGCGAGGCTGCATGGGGAGAAACACTTGATAATATGGAGATGAGCTTTGAACAGGAGGGGATAGCCTTAATCGAAAATGTACGGCTCAATGACGGGTTTGTCGAGATCAGGATCAGAGCCATCTCTCCGGGAAAGACAAGCCTTAATATAAAGCATAAGGATTCCGGCACGGAAAGTACTCTTCCGATCAAATGCGGAAGACTTCTTACGATCTACAGCTGGACTGACGGACGTTTTACCGGGGATGTGTTTGTCCTGACCGGGGTATGTCTCTTCTGCCTGTTTACCGCTCTTATGCTCCTGCTTACTTTTATAAAGCTTCAGGCAGACGAGCTTTACTCTTATAGATCCATTTTCATCGCGGGCTTTGCTTTTTTCATCGGAACAGGTGGCATCGGAATGATCCCGCCGATCGCAGGGCTTATCACGGCGCCGGCAACTAATACGGTGTTCAGCGTCTATTCTGCCATATCCGGGATCGGCTACAGCACCATGCTTATTGCTTCCCCTTTCCTGCTTGCATTTGCAATCGCCATGTCCATAAGCAATATAGAGCTTTTGCGCCATGAGTCTTTCCGATTTCGGAATGTGCTTGGAATTTTTGTGTCGGTCGTGATGGTGCTGGGGGAATTTCTCATCATTGTTCTCAACACCCTGAACTATGCGGGAAGCGCTTTTGGTTATAACATGCTGCAGCTTTTCGTCAACGTTCTGAGTATTGCTTACGTTTACTTTGAATGCATGCTGATCGGTTCCATTATCTGCGGCTTCCGTGCCGCAAAACACGTGCCCAACCATAATGTGGATTATATCATCATACTGGGCTGCAAATTCCGGAAAGACGGAACGCTTACACCGCTTCTTCAGGGCAGATGCGATGCCGCTATAGACCTCTTTAAGAGACAGCGGGAAAAGACAGGTAAACAGGCGATGCTGATCCCTTCCGGCGGACAGGGGCCGGACGAATCCATGCCTGAAGCTGATGCTATGGCAAATTATATCTTGAGCACCGGCGTTCCAAAGGAATGTGTCTTAAGGGAGGATCAGTCAAAGAATACCTACCAGAACATGGAATTTTCAAAGGCACTGATCGAGAAACGGAGCAGTTTGCCGGATTCGAGGGTGGTCTTTGCCACCACAAATTATCATGTGTTCAGAAGCGGTCTCTGGGCAAAGCTTGCGGGTCTTGATGCCGAGGGGATCGGCGGCAGGACAAAATGGTGGTTCTGGCCGAACGCATTTATGAGAGAGTGCGCCGGGCTTATGGCAAACCGCATAAAGCAGGAGGTGATCCTGTTTATCGTACTTGTGATGATATGCGTGGGGCTTTCAATTGTTATGTTTGTGTGACGTTAGTAGTGGAACCCGTTTGCCTTTTATAGCCCGAGTATGATTTTGAGCTGTTCAGAAACCGACTTCATGTCTTGAACTGATAAATGCCCGATGGATTCACCAAGAATGGATTTATCTACAGTAACAATTTTATCCGTCATAACATAACTGTCTTTTTTCAAACCATTTTCTTCAGAGGCTTTTATCAGTACGCGTGTTTCAATATCAGAAGATTCATATGTTGTAAACAGACAAAGAATGACAGAATCAAAATCATTATGAGCATCATCCTGGATCACTACTACCGGTCTCGACTTAGATGCATAGTTTTTATCTCGCAATGTCCAGATTTCACCGCGTTTCATGATTTGGTCTCCATAGCAAGGTTCGTTGCAAAATCAGTGGCTTCCTCTTCCGTTTCAAAAGCCTCTACTTGCATTCTCTGACTTTGAACAGCATAGGGAAATCCGTGATGATCATTAAACGCATATATGAACATACGCAGCACATCAGACGGCGTTGTCCCTAAATTAGCAGCGGTTTTCTGAAAAAGCTCATATTCATTATCTTCTACTCTTGTTACAGCTTGTTTCATACGCCTCTCCTCCTTTATAGCAAAATAATAGCATTTTGCTATTGATGTGTCAACGACTGTAAAGGCGTCAGAACTTGAAAAACAAAATGAGTTGTTCTATTATACCTGCGTTGCATTATAGACTGATTGTATAATGGAACACCGGAAAGGAGTTATTATCATGAAAAAAACAGGATTAGCTGTATTGGGAATGGTCGTTGCGGTATTGGTTGCAGGCTGCGGTTCTACAGGCACTGTTTCACCCACACCCACGAGCACACCGACAAGTCAGGCTACTTCCGCTACGGACAGCAAGTCATCTATTGATCCGAAGACTGTGGATTACAGCAAAGTTGACTATACCATTGCCTATGGCGACAGCTCAACCATGAGCTCCATCGCTGCCGCAGTGTGGTTCGGCGAATATGACGGCAAGGTTGTAAAGGTCGACGGAATAGCTGAAAAGCTCGGAGGCTGGTCAATCATGGAGGAGGCCGGCGACGGCGTCAAGATCGGCTTTGGTTTTGAGCTTGTGGGAAGCACTGATTATCCCGCAGACGGAACCCGCGTGGAGATGGTAGGAGTGATCGCTCCCGGCGGAACGATGGAGGGCTCACGCGTCCTTTATGTGCTTCCGGAGAATTTTAAGGTACTGCAATAAGGATAAGCTTAGCGATGGAACACCGGAAAGGAATTATTATCATGAAAAAAACCGGATTGGCTGTATTGGGAATGGTCGTTGCGGTGTTTGTTGCAGGCTGCGGTTCTACGGGCACTGTTTCACCGACACCTACGAGCACACCGACAAGTCAGGCTACTTCCACCAATGACAGCAAGTCATCTATTGATCCGAAGACTGTGGATTACAGCAAAGTTGACTATATCATTGCCTTTGGCGACAGCACAGTTGCAAACACCATCGCTTCCGAAATGTGGTACGGCGAATATGATGGCAAGGTTGTAAAGGTCGATGGCTACGCTGAACATCTCGCACACTGGTCGATCATGGAGGAGGCCGGCGACGGTTACAGGGTCGGCTTTGAATTTGAACTTGTGGGAAGCACTGATTATCCCGCGGACGGAGCCCGCGTGGAGATGGTCGGAGTGATCGCTCCCGGCGGAACGATGAAGGAATCACGCGTCCTTTATGTGCTTCCGGAGAATTTAAAGATTCTGCAATAAGCATTAGTCTATGGGGCAAAGAATGGGGAACGCTGAGCGTTCCCCATTTTTTATTTGTGTTGTGCAGGATGCTGCTTTTCGTATTCAGAACACAATTTTTCTATTTGCTGAAAATCTTTTTACGCTTTTTTTCTTGACTTATCGGCAGCCATATACCAGATGGCCGCTACTATTGTTATAGCAGTGCAAATATAATGGATATATGGAATAGTCGCTACCATAAAGAATGGAAGCACAGACAAAACTGCAAATACTATCGCAGGCACCATTTTTCTCAAAGCAGCAAATATAAATGCCATAATACTTAGTCCAAATGCAGCTAGCAACATATATAAAATCACTTTAGCACCAGTACCAAGAAGCAGCATGCTGTCCGGATCATTTAATGTTTCTATGACCAGCCCCAAAACAGATACTTTTCGAGAGAATAAAAAGCCCGAAATTTTGACGTAAGGGATAAAATATGCAACGACGGTCATAGCAGAAGCTGCTATAGCCAGAATGTAAGGGATTAAAGGCTTTGATGTCTTTACAGAATTCCCGGAGCCTCCACTTTCAAACCCATTACCCGATGTTGTATCATTCTCATACATAATCATGACCTCCTTAACAATCTGAATAAATCAAAAGAACGAATCCTTAATCCCTTTCAGGATATCGTGGCCTGCTTTTAGAGCCATCCCTGTCACTGCAACCTTTCCGACAGTTGATATTACAGATGCGGCGTCTACGCCCTTTTCCCTGGAATCATCCCTCTCTTCCTGCTGCTGGCGCATCTCTTCAATCTGCTGCTTCTGAAGCCTAATCTGTTCATCCTGCATCCTCTGCATATTTGTACGATAAACATTCTCTTCGTACAGGTTTATCGCCTGTGAAAGATTGTTTGCGCGCTTTTCGTAAAGAACCTGATAAAGAAAATCCAAAGCGGCCGGATTATGGTACTTCGGCGGGACAAAAGAGAAGTCCGCATCATTTCTGACAGCCTGAAGCTGCGCGTCTGTCTGTGCGATGTCAGCTTTTATCGAATTTGCTTCCCGGACAAGGGGCCCATAATCATTATTTTGCTTGTTTCTCATCCATGAAAAAACAAAAAACGAAATGACCGCGATCACAAGCCCTGCTGCAATTATTCCGCCGGCGGCAAACCATGAGGCGATCCCAATGATGATGAACAGGATAAAGATGCCCACCGGTATAATAAACAGGCTTAATGAATAAGGAAGGAAATTCCAGAATTTCATCCAGTTTTCTATTGAAGCTATCCGTCTTTCATCATCATAAAGCCGTGCCCTTAAAAACTGTCCCCTGCCCTGGAGCTCTGAGGTCTTTTGGTATGAGTCTCTGATCTTTGCGACCTTTTCAAGCGCAAGAGCTGCCTCTTTCCTGTCAGACTCCATCCTGGCATCATTCACGGCCTTTCCGATCGGCTCATAGTCCTCTTCTGAAATTTTGACCTTTTTTACTTCGTCATCGATCACAAACTGAAAGCCGCAGTAATTACAGGAAGCCCGGGCAAGAGACGTGTTTACCTTCAGCGGTCCGTTGCAATGCGGGCAATTCATTGAAACCAGTTTCATTTTATTGCCTCCTTATTTCACGAATCACATTGAACTTGCGGTCTGAGTCAGCTTGTTATTACACCGCATCAAAACTTCAAGATAATAATTGTATTCGGCGGTCGTAAGGTCTTTGTCCTGTATGGCGTCGAATTTTTTCTGCATATCTGACAGCTCCGATACCCACTTCGCATAATCCGAAAGCCAGTTCAGATCACCATAATCCGATCTGCTCATAAATTCACAGTAGCGATCAATGAAAGTTTCATAGCTGTCGATCGCTTCTTTCACATCCGGACGGATCGCGTCATCACTGACCTTTTGGGGCTCGGGTGCGGGTGCGGGCTCGGGTGCAGCGGGTGCAGGTGCGGGCTCAGCAGGCGCCTCCGGCTGAGCGGGTTCTTCAGGTTTAGCTGAAACCTCGGGCCGGGAAGAACTTGCAGACACCGGAGCCACAGCTGAAGAGGCAGGCTGTTCAACCTTAGAAGA
>JAEEGL013907687.1_pt1 | contig 14976 bp, 11 predicted proteins | sample 9134231 | NCBI WGS metagenome assembly JAEEGL01 (sample SAMN16246548, study PRJNA631951) | gut metagenome | biome: gut microbiome; feature: rumen; material: fiber-attached | host: Bos | place: Iran: Karaj | collected 2018-10
AGAATACTTAGTGTAATAGCTTTAATAGTATTAGTATTATTAGTAATATTTTTAAAGAAATTAAATGTATTACCAAGTAAGTATTTCTATTTAATAGTATGTGTATTAAGTGTATTAGAATTAATATTCTTGTTCTTTGCATTTAATAAAAGAACTAGGGTAGGTTTATTAATAGTACTAGATATTTTATTTGTTTTAATAGTAGGTTTAGAAGGATATGGAGCATATAAACTTAATGAAACATATCATTTTATTGATGTGGGTTTTAAAGTAGAAGAAACAGTAGACTATTACTATGTATTAGCAAATAAAGATAGTTCTTATGAGAAACTTTCTGATATAGAAAACAAAGTATTATATTACTATAACGATGAAGAAGATATTGATAAACTAAAACAAAGTGTTAACAAAAAAGTTAATGTTATTATGGATAAAGTTGATGATTATTCAGAATTACTTGGATTAATTGAAAAAGACAAAGAAAAAGTAATAATAATTAGTGAATCATCATATGAAACTATTAATGATAATGAGGAAGCAAAAGTTCCTACACCAAGTAATAACACTGAAACTGAAAAAGTAGAGAAATATAAAATAATCGATAAAATAGAATTAGTTAAGAAAATAGAAAAAGAAGAAACTAGAGAAGATATTACATCAAAACCATTTATTGTATATTTAAGTGGTATAGACACAAGAAGTGGAAAAATGCCTTCTAAAAGTCTTAGTGATGTTAATATGTTTATTGTAGTTAATCCAACTACAAGAAAAATATTAATGGTGAGTGTTCCAAGAGATTACTATGTACAATTACATGGTAAAACTGGTTTAAAAGATAAATTAACTCATGCAGGTATGAATGGTGGAGTTAAGCTATCTAAAGCAACTATGGAAGATTTACTTGGTGTTGAGGCTGATTTCTATGTAAGAGTTAACTTTAATGCAGTAATAAAATTAGTAGATGCAGTATTCCCTAACGGTATAACTATTAATAATGATCAAAAGTATGGATTTACTTGTTGGACAGATAGATCTTGTTACTTTAAACCAGGAAATAATACTGTAAAAGGTAAATGTGCATTAGCATTTGCTAGAGAAAGACATGCGTATGCTGAAGGTGATAGACATCGTGGTGAAAATCAACAACAAGTTATTCAATTATTGGTTAATAAACTTTCATCATCCAAGAGTCTCTTAACTAATTATGATAGAATTTTAAATGCATTAGAAGGTAGTTTTGATACAAATCTATCAACGAATAATATTACATCATTCATTCAATTCCAATTGGATGATATGAGAGGTTGGGAATTTGAAACAACTAATCTTGATGGAAGTAATAGTATGGCTAAAACATATTCATTCCCTAAACAAGATTTATATGTAATGATTCCAAACCAAAAAACAGTAACAACGGCTAAAGAGAAGATACAAGAATACTTAAATGATAAAGCAGAACCTGTGGAAGTTCAATAATAATAAATTTATACAGAACAAACAAGATGTTGAAAAAATCAACATCTTGTTTTATAATTATCTGTGAGAGGAAAAAGCAGTAGAGATGAAAAATAGTTTAATAAGTAGAAATTTAAAATTTTTAAGAGAAAAAGCAAACATGACTCAAGAACAGGTTGCAGATAGATTAGGATTGGGTAGAGATTCAATAATAAGAATAGAAAAAGGTTTAAGAAAAGTAGAAGTAGAAGAATTAGAAAAATTTGCTTCTCTTTATGATGTAAGTAGAGATATTATTATTTATGGAAATTTAGAAGGTAAGAGTGATATGAAGGGTATTATCTTAGCCGGTGGAACTGGTACAAGATTATATCCAATAACCGAAGGAATTAGCAAACAATTGCTACCAATATATGATAAGCCCATGATTTATTATCCATTATCAGTTTTAATGCAAGTTGGAATTAAGGATATACTTATTATTACAACAAACGAAGATCAGGATGCTTTTAGAAGATTGCTTGGCGATGGTTCTAACTTTGGTATTAATTTAGAATATATTATTCAACCTTCACCAGATGGTCTTGCGCAAGCATTTATACTTGGTGAAGAATTTATTGGAAATTCTTCTTGTGCAATGATACTAGGTGATAACATTTTCTATGGTAATGGTTTAGATAAGAAACTTCAAATTGCATATAATAATGCAATTAATGGTACAGCTACTATATTTGGATATCAAGTAAAAGATCCAGAAAGATTTGGTGTTATGGAACTTGATGAAAAGAATAATGTTATAGGTGTTGAAGAAAAACCAGAAAATCCTAAATCAGACTATGCAATAACAGGACTTTATTTCTATCCAAAAGGAGTTAGTAAGAAAGCTAAGATGGTAAAACCATCTAAACGTGGTGAACTAGAAATAACAACACTAAATGATTTATATTTACAAGATGGTAATTTAAAAGCAGCACTACTTGGTGAAGGATATACTTGGTTTGATACTGGAACATTTAGTTCACTACTTGAAGCTTCTAATATGATTAGGACAATAGAAGAAAGTCGTGATAGAGTTATTTGTAGTCCAGAGATTATTGGTTATAAAAAAGGATGGCTAAGTAAAGAAAAAATGCAAGAAAGAGCAGCATTACTAAGTAAAAATACTTATGGTCAAAGTTTAAAAAGAATAGTTGAGAAGGATGATACTAAATGGAAAGAATAGAAACAGAATTATTAGATTGTTATATCTTAGAACCAAATAGATTTGGTGATAATAGGGGCTATTTTGAATCAATAACTGAAGAGGAATTAAAAAGTCTTGGTTTTAATAAAATATTTCAAGTAAGTAATTCATTAAGTGGAAAAGGAATATTACGTGGACTACATTTTCAAAATAATCCATATTGTCAAGCTAAAGTAGTTAGATGTCATAGAGGTAAAGTATTAGATGTAGTTGTTGATATTAGAAAAGATTCTAAGACATATGGTAAATGGATTAGTGTTGAACTAACTCCTGATAATGGAAGACTATTATATGTCCCACGTGGATTTGCTCATGGATTTCTATCACTTTCTGATGATACATTATTTGAGTATTATGTAGATAACTTATATAATCCAAAAATGGAAGATGGAATAGCCTGGGATGATAAAGATATAAACATTAACTGGAAAGAGATATTTAAAAAATATGATATTACTGAACCAGTATTATCAGATAAAGACAAAAATAGATGTTCTTTAAAAGAATGTAAAAGTGAATTTTATCGAACACCAAAAAAATATATAGTTACAGGTTATAAAGGTCAATTAGGCTATGATATTATAAGAGAGTTACATAATCGTGGTGAATATGATATCCTAGCTCTTGATATTGATAGATTAGATATTACGGATAGAGATGCAACTATTAAAATGATTAAAGATTATAAACCGGATGTTATATTTCATTGTGCTGCTTGGACAGCTGTTGATAAAGCAGAAGATATGGAAGATATGGTTTGTAAAGTTAATGTTGAAGGTACAAGAAATATAACTGATGCATCTATAGAAGTTGGAGCAAAACTATTCTATATATCAACCGATTATGTCTTTGATGGAGAAAAGGATGGCTTATACAATGAAATGGATAAACCAAATCCAAAGAGTGTTTATGGTAAGACTAAGTATGAAGGTGAACTTGAAGCTAGTCGTAATCCAAATCACTTTATAACAAGAATATCTTGGGTATTTGGTATTAATGGTAATAACTTTATTAAAACAATGTTAAAACTATCAAAAACTAAAGATGAATTAAATGTAGTAAATGATCAAATAGGTAGTCCAACATATACAGTAGATTTAGCTAAATTACTAGTTGAAATGAGTTATACAGATAAGTATGGTACTTACCATGTTAATAATGATGGATTTTGTTCTTGGGCAGAATTTGCAAGTTATATTATGAAAATAAATAATAAAAATACTAAGATAAATCCAGTTTCTACTGAAAAATATTTAGAGATAACTGGGACAAAGCAAGCTTATAGACCAAGAAACTCTAAATTATCAAAGGACAAGTTAATAGAAAATGGATTTACTATGTTACCAACATGGGAAGATGCAACAAAAAGATATTGTGAAGAATTAGAAAGAGAGAATTTATTATGAAAATATTAATAACAGGTGGAGCAGGATTTATTGGTAGTAACTTTTGTCATTATGAAGTAGAGAATTACCCAGATGATGAATTTGTATGTATAGACGCTCTTACATACGCAGGAAACTATAATAATATTAAATCACTTGAAAGTAAGAAAAATTTTAAATTTGTAAAAGGTGATATAAGAGATAGAGAATTAGTATATAAATTATTTGAAGAAGAGAAGTTTGATATAGTTATTAACTTTGCAGCAGAGTCTCATGTTGATAATTCTATTAAAAATCCAACAATATTTTTAGAAACAAATATTATTGGAACTAGTGTACTAATGGATGCTTGTGTTAAATATGGTATTAAAAGATATCATCAAGTATCTACTGATGAAGTATATGGTGATTTACCACTTGATAGACCTGATTTATTATTTACTGAAGAAACTCCTATTCATACATCTAGTCCATATTCATCTAGTAAAGCTTCAGCTGACTTACTAGTTGGTGCATATCATAGAACATTTGGTTTACCTACAACAATTAGTAGATGTTCTAATAACTATGGACCATATCAATTTCCAGAGAAACTAATTCCAGTTGTTTTCTCTAAAGCAATGAAGAATGAAAAAATACCAGTATATGGTAAAGGAGAAAATGTAAGAGACTGGATTCATGTATATGATCATAATGTTGGTGTTGATATGATAGTAAGACATGGAAAAGATGGTGAAGTATATAACTTAGGAGGTCACTCTGAAAGAACTAATATAACAGTTGTTAAAACTATATTAAAGCAACTTGGTAAAAGTGAAGACTTAATAGAGTTCGTTACTGACCGTAAAGGACATGATCTTCGTTATGCAATTGATTCAACTAAAGTAGAAAAAGAATTGGGTTGGACAAGAAAATATAATTTTGAAGATGGTATTAAAGAAACTATTGATTGGTACATAAATAATCAAGATTGGGTTAATAATATTTTATCTGATGAATATAAGAATGCTTATAAAAATATATAATAAAAATTGGTTTATACCAATTTTTTTAAAATAAATATCAGGTTTTTTACAGGTGTAATTATTGCGTAATAAATATATAAATGTTATACTATACTTAGTATGCATTGGAGATGGTTTGATGGGGAAAAAAGTAACAATTATTTGTCCTCTTTATAATGCTGAAAAATATATTTTAGATTTAAATAAATCGATTTGGAATCAAAAAAAAGTTGATATTGAAGAAATAAAATATATTCTTACAGAATGTGATGATAAAACTGAACAATTAATGAAGGATGAAAAGATTGCTTATGAGAAAATTAAAGTTGATGATTTTTCTCATAGTTTGACAAGAGAAAAATCAGCATTTAATTCAAATGGCGATATTTTAGTCTTTATTTCTCAAGATATCGTACCTGTTAACGACAATTGGTTGTTTGAATTAGTCAAACCAATTATTAGTGATAAAGTAGATGCAACTTTTTCCAGACAAATCTGTGAAAATAATTCTATTGAAAAATATACACGAGAAAAGAATTATCCAATTGAATCTAGAGTTGTATCAAAGAAAAGTATAGATGAATTAGGATTAAGAACCTTCTTTTTTTCTGATGCGTCATCAGCAATTAAGAAGGATGTTTTTATTAATCTGAACGGATATGATCAAAAGAATTTACCAATAAATGAGGATATGTATATTGCATATAAGCTTATAATGAATGGTTATAAGATAGGATATCAAGCTAGTTCAATGGTTTATCATTCTCATAATTTTAAATTAAAGGAGCTATATAAGAGATACAAATCAACAGGTAGGTTTTTTAAAGAAAATGAATACATTGATAAATTTGGAACAAATAGAACAGGTGGAAGTTTAGCAAAATATATTCTGAAAAGATCTCTTGAAGATAAAAATATAGCGGTACTTTTCAAATTTGTTCCTAATATGGCGGTTAGATATATAGGTATGAAAGTAGGGAAAAGATGATGAATAGTGATTTGATAAGTGTTATTGTACCCATATATAATGTAGAAAAATATTTAAATCGATGTATAGACTCAATTTTAAACCAAACATTTACTAATTTAGAGATTATATTAATTAACGATGGTTCGACAGATGATAGTGGTAAAATATGCAATGAGTATTTAAAGAAAGATAAGAGAATTAAAGTTTATCATAAAAGTAATGGTGGATTATCGAGTGCACGTAATGAGGGAATTAATAGGGCAAAGGGAAAATATGTAACATTTATTGACTCTGATGATAATATTGAAAGCGATTATGTTATGCAATTATATAATTTGATAAAAAAATATGATGTTGATTTGTCAATAACTCCGTATAACGTAATTTATGATAAAAAGAAAATTAATATTGGCGATAAATATCCTGAGTGCGTTATGACAACTAGTGAATGCTTGGATAGATTGTTGTGTGGTGCTGGATTTGATGTGTCTGCATGTGCAAAGTTATATTTGAGGAAATTATTTAAAAACATATCATTCCCTGAGGGAAAATTATACGAAGATAATGGAACAACGTATAAGCTCGTAATGAAATGTAAAAAAATCGCTTATAATAATAAAGCGGGATACAATTATTATATTCGTGAAGATTCGATTACTACACAAGAGTTTAACGAGAGAAAACTAGACTTGCTTGAAATGGTAGATAATATGTGTAATTCAATAATTGCAGAATATCCTGACTTGTTTGATGCTGTTTTAAAGAAAAGAATAGAGGCAAATTTGTCAATTTATAGACAGATTGTCTTTGTAAAATCCGATGATTTAAAAAAAATAAAAAAGGAAATCAAGGAATATTTGCTATCTAAAAGAAATCTATTATTTAGAAAGAGTAAATTGTCTTTCAGAGACAAAGTTGGATTATTGTCATTACAGTTTGGTGACTGTTTTTTTAAGACGAGTTGGAAATGCTATAGTTTCATAAAAAAAAGGTGGTATAAATGAATGTAAAAAAAGTAAAATTGAGAGCACTTCAATTATTTGTTTTGATTAAATATATAATCATCTTTTGTATATGCAAATTGTTTAGAATAAAAAATGAATGTGTATGGCTTATTTCAGAAAGAGGAGATGAAGCAAGAGATAATGGCTTTGCCTTTTATAAGTACTTGAAGAAGAATAAGCCGAAATTAAATGTAAAATATGTTATTTCTAAAAACTCGCCAGATTTAAATAAAATTGAATGTAAAGATGATATCGTATATTTAAGAAGTTTTCAACATTATATTCTTTTTATTACAGCAGGAAAATTAATAAGCACACATATTATGGGCTTTTCCCCAGAAATGCGATTGTTTAATAAATTAGAATCTAAATATAGGTTGCATATAAAAGGGAAAAGAATTTTTTTACAACATGGTATTACACAGAATCATATTGATATTTTTAATCCAAAAAGAATAAATATTGATTTGTTTATATGTGGAGCAAAACCTGAATATGATTATTTGTTGAAAACCAGTGGATTTACAGATAAGATATTAAAATATACAGGGTTTGTAAGATATGATTTTTTAAAGAGTAATCCTAAAAACACAATATTGATAATGCCAACATGGCGTACTACATTGTTTTATTGTAAAAATATAAATGAATTTAAAAATAGTCTTTTTTTCAAGAAGTGGTATGAGTTATTGAATAATAAGAAATTGAATATGTTTTTAGAAAAAAACAACTATAAAGTACTTTTTTATCCTCATTACGAAATGCAATCTTTTGTAGAGGCATTTGACAATGATATGCCAAATGTTATTATTGCAAGCAAAGAGCAACATGATGTTCAATCATTACTAAATGAATGTTCCTTGTTGGTTACAGACTATTCAAGCGTTTTTTTTGATGTGGCTTATTTAAAAAAACCAAGTGTGTATTTTCAATTTGACTATAATGAATTTGTGACAAAGCATTATAAAGAAGGTTGGTTTAATCATCGAAAAAATGGATTTGGCCCTGTAGCAGAAGAATCAGCTGAAGTTGTTAAATATATTATTAAGTATTGCAAGGCTAATTTTAAAATTGAAGATAAATATATGAAAAACATTGATAGTGTGTTTGTTTATAATGATTGTAAAAATTCAGAAAGAGTGTATAATGAAATTATAAGATTGTAGGTGTGTTAATGAGAGTAATTAGTCAGTATGTTGCAACTAATCTTAATGCAGGTCCGAAGGCAAAAGTTGATATTGAAAGAATTTTGAAAACAAATTATAATGCTAAGATTTTTACATTAAGAATGAACGGTAACGAAGGTAAAAGTAAGGTTGCAAGATTCGTTTATTTAGTGAAAAAATTATTTTTTTTATTAACTAGGTTAAAAAGAAATGAGTTGACCATTGTTCAATGTCCTATTGCAAACTTTCTTCCATTGATGAATTTAGCTAAAAATAAGATTGCTTTAATACATGATTTAGAAGGATTACGCGGAAATAATTGCAAGATTGATAAAAAGGAAATAAAATTTGTTAATAGCTGTAAGACTATTATATGCCACAATCAAAAAATGAAAGATTATTTAATTTTAAAAGGAATTCCTGAGAACAAAATATATGTTTTAGAAATGTTCGATTATTTGTGTGATAACAAATTAAAAAGATCTGATGTAATAAAAAATGTTGAGGTTGTATATACGGGAAATCTTGATAAAGCACCTTTTCTTAGACAATTAGAAGAAGAAAAAATGAGATTTGTTTTAAATGTATATGGAGTTGGTGATACGGAATTTAATAATAAAAAAATAATATATAAAGGGAAATATTCTCCAGATGAACTTCCACAAAAAATTAACGGTAATATTGGTTTGGTGTGGGATGGAAATTATGATGAAACAATGGATGATAGTGGATTAAAAAATTATACAAAATACAATTGTCCACATAAATTGTCATGTTATTTAGCATCTGGAATACCTGTAATTGTATGGGATAAGGCTGCTAGCGCTGATTTCGTTAAAAAAAATAATATTGGATATGTCATATCAAATATTTATGAAATCAATGATTTGAAATTTGATGATTATAAAGTAAAAATAAAAAATGCCTCGATAATTGGAAAAAACATAAGAGAAGGATATTACACTAAAAAAGTAATTGATAGTATTTTAAAAGATGAAGAAAGGAGAATGATATAATGATTCTTCTTTCTATATTGTTTGTTTTGTTGATTGTAATTTTAGCTTTGATATTTAAAAAAACAAATAAGGATATTTTTGAACCTAGTTTTTTGTTTTCGTTTGGATTTTTAGCTTTATCATTTATGGCACTTATTAATTGCAAAAAGTGGTCTTTTGATTTACATTTTAACACTTTCCTTGTTGTTTTCTTAGGAGTTAGTGAATTTTGCATTGTATGTTATTTTGTGAAGAAATATTATGTGATTAAGTGCAAAAAAAATCGATTAAAAAAATTAAACAAACTAAGTCAGATTCAGCTGCCATTATATTTTGAAATTGCATATTTAGTTTTATCTATTGTTGCGTGTGGAATATTTCTTTATTATGTAGTTTCTTCAGTAGGTGGAAATATAACGAGCATTAGTAGCATAATAAGTTCGATTGGTAAATATGATTATCTTTCTAAATTTACAGATAATTATAATATTGTAAAATTACCATTTATAGTTTCAAATTTAAGATTTGCTATTATTGCTGTTGGTTATATATTTAATTATATTTTAGTAACCAATTACTTTTATAATAAAAAAATAAATAAAGTTGAAGTAGCAATTTCAATTGTTGCTATTATATCAACCTTTTTAGATGGATCTAGAACTGGGGCATTTTATTATGCATTTGCTTTTATTGCAATGATTTTTATTGTAAAAAATATTAAATCAAACTATAAAAATAATTTTTCACTTAATGCATTTAAAAAAATTATAGTAGTATTTTTGATTTTCATCGTTTCTTTTATTCCGCTTGCTAAGGTTTTGGGAAGGGATACAAAAAATGTTAATTTCTTTGATTACATATCAATATATTGTGGAGGACAGTTGAAAAATCTGGATATGGCACTACAAGAGGGTAATTTTCCAAGAGATTCTAAAATATTTGGAAGCCAAACATTTTACACATTAAATAAAACACTTGGGGAAAAATTAAAAATAAATAATTATGAACCATATCATTTGGATGCTCCATTTAGGACTGTTAACGGTTATAATTTAGGTAATGTATATACAACATTTTATCCGTATATCTATGATTTTGGATATGTTGGAGAGTTTGTTTTTGTTTTAATTATGGCTATTATATCGCAGTCATTATATGAAACAATAAAAATAAAAAAGAAAAAAAATGGATTGAATATATATATTTTGACTTATTCATTTGTAGCTAGTACTTTGATAATGTCATTTTTCTCAAATAAGTTTTATGAAAATGTTGTATCAATGGTATTAGTAAAATATCTATTAGTTTGGTTATTTTGCATTTTTTGTTTTGAATTTTACAACAATAGAAAGGATTTATTTTTGAGACATGGAAAAAAATAAAAAAAGTGTTACAAAAAATTATGTATATAATATGCTTTATCAAATATTGATGATTCTATCACCAATTATTACAACGCCTTATTTATCGCGAGTTTTGGGTGCTGAAAATATTGGAGTTTTCAGTTACACATTATCTATAGCAACTTATTTTGTGATGTTTGGTTCTGTTGGAATCTCATTATACGGTCAGAGAACAATTGCATATTTCCAAGATAGAAAAGAAAAATATAGTAAGATTTTTTATGAAATTCTTCTTCTTAAAGCTATTTGTATGCTTATATCGATTTGTATTTTCTATTTCTCTTTTGTATATTTAAAAAATGATTATCAAATTTACTATAGAATACTAGTGTTTGAGTTAATTGGAAATTTACTTGATATATCTTGGTTTTTCCAAGGAATGGAAGACTTCAAAAAGATAGTTCCAAGAAATTTTTTAGTAAAGGTTATTAGTATTATATGTATATTTACTTTTATTAAATCATCCGCAGATTTAACTTTGTATTATTGGATATATACAATTTCGTTGGTAGTAGGTAATATTTCCCTATGGTTTTACTTGCCAAAATATTTGTGTAAAATAAAAAGGAAATCATTAAATATAGCTAAACATTTGAAACCAACACTATCTTTATTTATTCCACAAATTGCAATTCAAGTATATACTGTTCTCGATAGGACTATGATAGGATTATTAACAAACAATATGGTTGAGGTAGGAATATATGAACAATCAACTAAAATAATAAAAATTTTATTAACAATTATAACGTCTCTTGGAACAGTTATGATTCCTAAAATTTCTAATTTGTTTGCAAATAAGAATAATGAAGAAATTAAGATTAGATTAAGAAAATCATTTCATTTTGTTTGGCTAATAGCTCTCCCAATTTCGTTTGGGTTGATAGGTATTGCTAACAATTTTATTCCTTGGTTTTTAGGAAAAGAGTTTTTACCAGCAATTACTGTGGTTCAAATTGGATCATTGTTATTTGTTGCGATTGGTTTAAATAATGTCACGGGTATGCAATATTTGATTTCAGTTGGAAGGCAAAGAGAATTTACATATAGTGTTATAATAGGAGCACTAATTAATTTTTGTGGTAATTATTTTTTGATTCCATCGTTTGGCGCAATAGGTGCAATTGTTTTTTCTGTAATCGCTGAATTAATAATATTAACTGCACAAATGATTATGATAAAAAATGACATTAAATTAAAAGATTTATTTAATAATTTTGGAAAGTGCATCGCCTCAAGTCTTATAATGTTTGCAATTGTTTTTCCGCTTAGTTTATATTTTAAACCAAGTATAATAAATACCGGTATAATTGCAGTTATAGGAGTTGTTGTGTATTTTTCATTGATATGTATATTAAAGGATGATTTGTTCCTTCAAACATTTGATAGAATGATGAGAGTAGTAGGAGTAAAACATGAAAAAACTAAAAAAGATAATAAGAAAATTGGTTCCTGATTTTGTTTTAGATATTAGGAGAAAAAACAAATTTATTAAGTTTGAATACGATAAATTAAATAGAGGAAACAATATATTTAATGGAAATATTCATTTAATTAATAATAAGTACAGTTATTATAAACAATTTGAATTATTATTAAATAAGATTAGTGTTAAAGATTGTAATGATTTTTATTATTATTATATAGATTACGAAAATAAGATATATACTAATAAAAATGTGATTTCTAATATGCCGATAGATTATGAAAAATGCATGAAATCAATTTTACAAATAGAAAATAATTCCTCAAATTTTGATAATGCTTTTTTTATTTTAAATGCGATAAGAAATTATATTAATAGAGTTATTGAAGTACTAGAGAAAAATAAAAGCGATAGGAATGAAGTTTTATCAAAGTATTTTGAGAATATTATAGATAAAGAATGTCAATCCTTTGATGAAGCACTTCAAAGAATTTTACTATATAATCAATTGTTATGGCAGACTAATCACCGATTAGTTGGGTTAGGAAGACTTGATAAATTACTTTATAGATATTATGATAATGACATTAGATGTAAAATATTGACTAAAGAAGAAGCATATAATATGATTAAAAAATTTCTAAGTATATTACACAAAGATTATTGTTTTAAGAGCAATGTTATGTTAGGAGATACGGGACAATTGATAGTTCTTGCTGGACTAGATGATAGAGGACAATATATTAGTAATGATTTAACATATATGTTTATTGATGCAATAAAAGACCTACAAATTCCTGATCCTAAAATATTACTTCGAGTTTCAAAAAAAACATCTCGATTATTACTTGATAAATCGTTAAGCTGTATAAAAACTGGAATAGGATGTCCATTATTTTCAAATGACGAAATTGTAATTAAAGCTTTAAAATCTGCTGGATATGATAAAAAAGATGTTTTTGATTATGTTACATCAGCATGTTGGGAGCCACTAATTCTTGGTAAATCATTTGATCAAAATAATTTATCTAACATCAAGTTTTTGGAACCATTAAATATGATTTTCAAAAATGATAGTTATAATAGTATTGATACTTTTGATGAGTTGTTGGATTGCTATGATAAAAAAATGGATATTTATATAAAAGAAATAGTTGATTATACAAACAGCATTAATTTTCAAGAAGATCCTTTGATGAGTATTTTTACATATGATTGTGTTGTTAAAAATTTAGACATATCAAAGGGTGGAGCAAAATATAATAATTTTGGTTTGTTATCTGTAGGTTTATCTAATACTATTAATTCTTTACTTGTATTAAAAAAATATGCTTTTGATGAAAAAATATACACATTAAATGAATTAAATATGAAAAGAATTAATGAAAACATGGAAGACTTAAATATTGAAAAACGATTTGGCGACGATTCTCGAGAAATAATTGATTTGACTAATAGAATAATGAACATTGCATCAAAACATTTAGCAAAATATAAAAATAAGTTGGGAGGAAAATATAAATTTGGATTGAGTTCTCCAAATTATATAGTCGACTCATATAATACCGAAGCATCCTTTGATGGAAGAAAAAGGAATATGCCATATAATGTACATATTTCTTCTGAAACACCACTAGCATATACAGGACTTACACTATTTGCAGGGAAGCTAGATTATAATGCTAATAAATATAATGGAAATGTTGTTGACTTCTTTGTTTCTCCAAATTTCATAGATAATAATTATGATAAATTTTTAGACTTTTTAACTTATAGTCTAAAAACTAATTTTTTTGAGATGCAAATGAACGTTGTCAGTAGTGATACTTTGATAAAAGCTAAGATCAATCCTGAACAATTTCCAAATCTAATTGTTAGAGTTTGGGGGTTTAGTGCATATTTTAATGATTTGCCTGACGAATATAAGAATGTATTAATAGATAGAGCACTAAAAAATGAAGGAAAATGTTTATGAAAAATATTGTTACCAATATTCAAAGATTTTGTTTGCAAGATGGGCCAGGAATAAGAACGACAGTTTTTTTTAAAGGATGCAATCTAAATTGTCCATGGTGTTCAAATCCTGAAAACATCTCATTTGATATCGAAAAATCGATTGATGGTAAAATCGTTTACGGGAAAGAATTAAATTGTGATGAATTATATGAAGAAATAATTCGCGATAAAATCTATTATGACAATGTTGGTGGAGTGACATTCTCAGGTGGAGAGCCATTATGGCATATGTTTGATGTTGAGCCACTTTTAAAAAGATTAAAAGAAAAAAAAGTTTCTATAGCGATAGAAACATCTTTATCTACTCCATTAAAATATCTTGAAAGGTCTTTGTTGTATGCTGATTACTACTTGGTTGATATAAAGATATTGAGTGCAAAAGCAGCAAAAAAGATAAATATAGATGTTGATTTGTTTACTTCAAATATTGATTTTTTACTTAGGAACAATACGAATATTAAATTTAGAATTCCTTTAGTTAAAGAATACACTTATGAAGATGAGAATATTCAGTTAATATATGATTTATTAGTTAAAAACAATGTAAAAGAGATTGATGTTTTTAATGTTCACGAGCTAGGTAAAAGTAAATATACTAGTTTAGGAAAGACGATAAATCACTTTGATGTTTTAAGCGATAATGAAATTAATATATTAAAAAAGAAATTTGCTGGAATCAGAGTAAATGTATTAAAAATATAAGAAGGAGGAACTTTTATGAAATACGATTATTTAATAGTAGGAGCAGGTTTATTTGGTGCTACAGTTGCTAATAGACTTAAAAAAGAAGGTAAAAAGGTTTTAGTAATTGATAAACGTAATCATGTTGGTGGTAATGTTTATACTGAAAATATTGAAGGTATTAATGTACATAAATATGGTGCACATATATTTCATACTGATTATAAA
>JAEEGL010006638.1_pt1 | contig 14975 bp, 11 predicted proteins | sample 9134231 | NCBI WGS metagenome assembly JAEEGL01 (sample SAMN16246548, study PRJNA631951) | gut metagenome | biome: gut microbiome; feature: rumen; material: fiber-attached | host: Bos | place: Iran: Karaj | collected 2018-10
GGGAGTCTGTCCGGCAAACTGGTTGCAGGGAACATCGATCACTTCAAATCCCCTGTCATGATACTTCTCATACATTTCCTCGATATCCTTGTAATGAGGAGTGAATCCGCAGCCTGTTGCAGTGTTGACGATAAGGACAACCTTTCCTTCATAATCCTTCATTGATATCTCTTCGCCTGATGCAGATGTGACACTAAGATCGTAAAAACCCATAATTTTCTCCTTTCAAAAAAGTGATTTGCTTATCTTGTACCCTATTATATTTTATCAGATGTAAGCTGTCAATCTTTTTTCAAATCCTCTCAAACTGCCCATTTTTTGGCATTTGTGCCTTGTTGACATTAAGTTATTATCTGCCTATAAAAATATTTCTACTTAAATAATGTAAAAATTGCGCCAAATGTATGCATATATGATAAAATAAAGGGGTTCAAAAGCCGATATATACTGTGAAAAGTATGGCTTTTGCATCTGGGGAACTTATGAGGGAAAAAGTATCGCTTTTAAAATCTAACAGAGGCGCCAGTCTGGTACTGGTATCGGCATTCTGTGTCATCATCATCGGAATTGCGGTCACCCTCACTGTGATCGGTTCTCTTCTTTTATCCAAAGCAGGTAAAGTTAAAAGCCAGGGGCAGGCATACGAACTGGCAACCTCCCTTCAATTCAGGCTCGAGGAGCTTATTCTGAATGAAATCCCCTCTGCCGGCGTTACTCCCGGACACAAATCAGTGATCGATCTCGATTCCTTCATCACTTCTCCCGCCACAAGCGGTGAGATAGTTAATTTATCAGGTTTTGATTCCATACCCGATTCTTCCGTTGTTGCCATCATAGAAAAAAAAGACAGCGGCGAGGGTGTTTATTACACCCTGACTGTCACGGCAAAAGCTGCCGGCGAAACATATATAACCGAAACCGACTATTCCGGAAATGCAACAATGGGATACGAACGCAGATAACTGTTTATGAAAAAAATTTTTTTATTCAATTTCATACGCAATAACAGCGGAGAGACCCTTGTCGAGATAATGGTCGCTTTTATCGTGCTGATGATAATCGTCGCGATGTTCACGGGTGCGGTTAATTTCGCAAGTTCTGCGATCAATAATTCCACCGATATCAGGCGCACATCGGACCGTGAATATTCTGAGCTCCGCACGGAGCTGAACAAAGAATCGAGAAACAGCTCATATGTCAGCGCCTTACTTCAGCCGGGCATAAAAAGCGAAACCACTGTCACGGCAACCGACGGAAGCACCGTAACACTGACTGCGTATCAATATAAATCCGGCGACACCGTTTACTGGGTATTCAGATGATGACTGGACTAACCGGAAAATTTCATATGAGGAAAAACTCCGGATACACTCTGGTCGAGCTTCTGGTAGCCATGACACTTACCGCGATATTCGCAACCGCGGTCGTGGCACTCTTACCCTCTGCAACAAAGATCTATATGCATCTTCAGGATATGAGCAGGGCGCAGGTTGTTGCGGATATGATAGTCGATGCGCTCAGGGAAGAATGCTCGGATACTTATATAGAGGACTTTGCATCTGCAAGAATAGTAAATGCGGCTGCCACCGACGCAGGAGATGCTGCCCTGCTGGGAGCACTTCAGAATATAAACAGTCCGTCCGCATCGAATGGCAACGTCCTTGTGATAAGAAAATCCGACGGCTACTGCGAAATGATATATTCGTGCATCGCTATATCCGGGTCTAACTATAATGAAATCTATAATACCGATCAGGCACGCAGATTTACCGAAAACGGAGTCTCTTCAAGAGCCGTATACAGATTCTTCCCAACGGGACAGGCTCATCCCCTGCCTGAGACTTCACAGGGTTACGTGCACTACGGCTTTTACCGGTCGGGAAAAAGCGCCAAGACTATCGGAACCGATACGGTAAGCTGCATATTCCCCGCTGTCAGATACGATTACACCAATCCGTTTACAAATGATGCATATAACGGATACACGGTAGAGCTCAGCTTTTCGGATATGGATTATGCCGGCGCCGAATACGATCCGGGTTCGGATGCCTGCCTTCTGCTCATGAGACCCGCAAGCGTAAATGTGACAGTTGAAGTATATAAGTGTGATTATTCCGGCCATGCTTCGGCCGATCCCATATATTCCAGAACCGCACTGCTTGTATTTGCGGAGGATACTACGAAATGACCCAAAACAGCTGGAACGGAAAAAAGAATAAGAACTCCGGCTTTACACTGGTAGAGATGATAGTAGTCCTGATCATTTTGGGAATACTGGCTTCGGCTGCGGTTTACGGCATATCTGCATACATCAATATGACCCGGTATAACAGCAATATGGAAAATGCAGAGTCCATTTATCAGTCCGCACAGTCTACCCTGAATCACATGTCCGAAAACGGAACTCTCGAAGCCTGGACGGAAAAGCTGCTCGGTGAAGAGGGAATAAGGGGCACAGGTGCGGCGGGCATCGGCACTCCCAGTGAATACGAGCTTAACAATCCCGATCCGAGCAATATTTATAACAGGGGATTTTTCGAACTGTTCCCTTACAGCATGTCAGATGCGCGTCCCGGCGAATCCGCCCATATGCGCTATGCCGTGACGTTTATTCCGGGCTCTGCCGACGATCAGAGCAAGTTCATCCGCGAGCTTCTGGATCCGGATTTCAGATCAACCGATATCTTCTCAGGCGTCATAACGATAGAATTCGATGCGGAGAAAACACTCGACACTTCAGGAAACCTGCGCCTTAGTGCAAGCGTTTATTCCGTTTTCTATGACAGCAAGCGTACCGCCTGGAGCGGGAACGCATATAAAGACGGCAACGTTACCACAGTTCCGACCAGGGACGAAACATACCGCAGAGATACCAGCCTTATCGGATATGTATTCGGCACTAACGGAACGGCAACCGTAGATTCCGTTTATATCCCGGAAAACACCGAGATCAAGGATATGATCTGCACTCTCAGAAACGGTGAGACACTGGATCTGACATGGTCAGCCGTAGCATCATCACAGCCCGTCACCGGAAAGCCCGATCATATCCACTACACCTTCTCTCTCTATGACTTCGACAAAATGAGTGAAGGCAATAACAAGATATGCGATATCGTGTTCAACGAAAATTCCTTTATCGACGGAGTTCCCAGCCGGGATCTGTATGATAAGGGCTTCTATGATCTTTTAAAATTCGATAAAACACACTTTGTCGAAGGTGCGACTTCGAACATCACATTCACAGGCCATCTTCCGGGCGTAAACGGAAGTAAGATCCACAATTATAACGTTGTCTATACCAAAGAAAAGATCCATGACGAAAAAGGAATCGAGTTAATCGTTTACAAGGCTTCCGTACAGGCCGTGGCCAAGGTGTATGTCCACAAAGCAACCAGTTCCAGCTACAGCTTTGATTACAGCAGCGCTGCGGGTGTCTTTGACACCAACATGGATTCAAATGATTATTATTATTTCCCTCTTACCATCTCCTACGAGATATATGACGTAAAGGGTGGAATAACCATTTCGGAAAGACTGTCCTATACTCTTTCCCTTGATTCAATGATGTCAAGAAACATCATTGAAACAAATGAAAACAGCAATCTTAAAATATATGCCAAGACTCTTGATTACAGCTTCTACAGACTTATCAGTTCCGGCAACAAACAGTATCAGCTGTCAAATGCAGGCTTCCCCGTCAACTTATATGCAACTATGACAATTGAAAACGACCGGTTTGACGATGCACATTCGGATTACAACGGAACCACCCTGGCTGCGTCGGATACGATCAATGCGGAGCGCGCACTTGACGATCCCGTATACCTGCAGGCTGACGGAAGCTACAGATATCAGGCAAATTTGGCTGTAAAAGGACACGGACAGGGCTTTGCCGTGGTCAATTCATATTTCGGCGATCTCGGAAACGGAAGTGTCGGAACAAAGCCGGACATTGATTCCAATGATGCAGTCATCACATCCTTCAGACATCTGTACAATATACGTATGCTGGAGAAAAACACCACAAAGGTATGTTATTCGATCGTCAGGGACCTTCATTGGTTCGAAAAGAGTACAAAACTGAATGAAGACTATTATCAGAGCGATGTGATCGTTTATTCTCCCGTATCCGGAGAGTCGGGACTGCATGGTTTTTCACCCGTGCCTACTCCTTCATTTATTGACGAACCGGGTGTAAAGCGCGGTGATAAACTTAGCGTCGTCTCATTCCCTTCCATTCCCAAACTGAACAACTCTTCAACACTTGTAGCCGCGGATAACACTCTGGCAGATTCTTCACTGACCGACAAAACCTCCGTCATTTATAACCTTCAGATGAGGATGGCTTCCTTCTATGACCAGAATTACGATCCGAACAAACTGGACGGTTACGGAATGATCAACGTAAATAACGGAACGGTCACCAACATCAGGGCAAACGCAATGACACTCGTCCTGAACGATACGGCGGACGGTTCACCCGACGATACGGAAGATATCAAAGATGCGATCGACACAATGCTTAATAGTACCGTAACGTGTACCGAAAGTCTGGGCTTCAAGAGGAGTTCTCCCGTAGGCGGACTTATAGGTGCGAATAACGGTATCATTGGTTCCAATCTTCCCTCGACGCAGGAAAAAGACAACACGATCGCATTCAGCAACTGCATCGTAATGTCGACGGTTAAGATCGGCGGGGAATGGAAACTTTACGAGCTTTCCGCATGCGGAGGCATAATCGGCGATAACAATGGAAAAGGCGGTGACCGCGAAGTATCGATATACGGATATCTGCGTGCCACGGGAAATTTTGCAGCCGCCAGCTGGGTAAATGTAGGAAGCGTGATCGGTTATACAAGATCAAGCGTTAATGCAATCGTTACAGTCGACAATACGGTCGATACGGACAAAGCTGTCATCACATTTAAAAACAATGTATCATCCCTTCTCTACGCCTCATCGGATGCGATCGGAGGTGCAATCGGAAGCTGTGAGAACCATGTTCATTTCTGTCAGAATGAATCCAAGCTTACTCCTCTATCATATGAGACAAAGGATGGAGTGAAGGTTGCAAAGGAGCCTTCCGATCCCGTATATGCAGTAAATGTCAATCTTGACGATCATTCATATATCCTCCTCAAATCCACGGATGTTCCGAGAGAAGAACGTCCGTACGGTATCGGTGGAGCGGTAGGACGTCTCAAGGAATATGACGGCCGCATACTGAGCGTTCGTGTAAATAACGGAGGAGTGATCACATCCTCCGAAGATACCAATACCGCTCACGTAAAGAATCTGGGCGGTGCGATCGGACTTATGTGGAAGGGAACCGTCACCGGCCGGGTTGATATAGTTTCTGTAAACAACGGAAAGATCGGATCAACCGACGGCAGCCTGACTTATGACGCAAGCGGAAATATCATTTCGGGCATCACGGGTTATGCGCATACTACCGGAGGTGCGGTGGGAAAGATCGACGATTTCGGCTCAAAAGATGCAGTCATGTCAATGATAGTCTTTAATAACGGTTGCATATTCGGTAATTCCTCTGTTTACAACAGCGTGTCGGGTGTCGGAGGTGCGATAGGTGTGGTCGTAAACTCCAATGCCAAATTACCGAACTTATATATCTATTCCGAAAACAACAATAAAATAGCGGGAAGGCTCTATCAGAACGTTGAAGCCACTTCGGATAACAAGCTGGGCGTCGGAGGTGCTATAGGATATATCGAATACATACCCAGGAACAGTTCCATCTACTGTCTGATGGGCACGAACTCGATCGTCTATTCAAACGGCAATAACGCGGGCGGATGCATCGGATCACAGATCGGTCTTCAGAGCAATGCTCCGAACGGTAATTATACCGAGATCACAGCAAAACTGACGGGCAGCACGTACGTCAGGGCGACGAGATATAACGCGGGCGGATGTATAGGAAATGCCGGTGCCATAGATGTATACACCTCCGTCAGGACTATCGTAAACGGAACATCATCCATAAACGCCTTAGCGGATGTGGGCGGAGTATGCGGAAGATTCAAACCAAATTCCGCAACCACAAATTCCTCGGTCAAACTTGAGACCGCATCATCCGGATCAGCGGTCAATATAAGAGCGGCCGCTTCTCCTTCCGCAGAACCTGCTGACAATAATGACAATGCCGGCGGTCTGATCGGACTGATGTCGGACGGAAACACAGCGATCGCATTGAACCTTTCTCTTCCCTCACAGACTTCCGGTGATCTTCTGACAGTCAATATCGACAGCTACAACAACGCGGGAGGAATGATAGGTCACTACATAAACGCAAACCACAGCACCTCTTCCGCAATGAATGTCCGCATGCATTCCGAATCACATATTTATGCAAGAAACAATAATGCGGGCGGATGCATCGGATATATCGAAGCCAAAAAGGATTTCAATTCACCTGTCACCGTCACCGGTGTAAGCACGCTCACTTCTGCTCCCATAATAAAGGCAGATACGGGAAATGCAGGCGGATTATTCGGAAGCAGCATCGGAGCAATGACAGTTACTTCATCCCTCCTGATGGATATTAATGGCGGATATATCATCGGCGGAAATAATGCGGGCGGCTGTATCGGAAACCTGTCGGGAAACCCGACTCTGAGTGATACCGCATCCGTAACTCTTTCAGGAAACACCCTTTCCGTAAGCGGTACCGATCAGATCGGCGGAATTATCGGAAACTGCTCCGGAGCCAAGATCCACTGTCCGATAGAAGCGTCACTTGAAAACCTTGTAGTAAGCTCATATTCCGCAAGCGTAACCGCACCCGTTTCAAATACCGGAGGATGTATCGGAAGTCTGTCCGGAGGCGAGATAGGTGCAGACGGTTCGATCACATACTCAGGTAAAAACTCTATGATCTCGGGACAGGAAAATGTCGGCGGAGTGATCGGTCAGGCAGCATCCGTAACCCAGAACGGTGCCATATCCGGAAACATAACCTATTCCGGAGAAGACGGACATATCATCGGAACCGGCGAATGCACCGGAGGCATTGCAGGCCGGGTAAACGCATGCATAATCAAGGGTAATTCGGTCATTAATTATTCCGGAACCAATGCCAAGATTTCAGGCAAGGATAATACCGGCGGATTATTCGGAAAGGTTAATGATGGCTCCAGCTCAGAGACGGTTAAATATCTGTACGACGGTGACACTGCACAGATAACCGGCAAGGACAATGTCGGCGGAATAATAGGATTGACCTATAAATTCACTAACGATGCCGGCATCACATTCAGTCCCAAGACCAAATGTACGATAACAGGCGAGAAAAATGTAGGCGGAATCGCCGGTAACGGATCAGACAGAGGAACGGCAAACCTTCGTAAATACCCCGTTCTTTCCATAAGCGGATGCATCATGGAAATAACAGGAACGGAATACGTCGGAGGAATACTCGGATGTTCCGTAAGCAACTGTTACTATTCCGGCGGAACCATCAGGCTGACGGATAATTCTTCGCTTATAATAAAGGGTTCCTGCGCCGGTGGAAATCTAGGATATCTAAATGAGGGAAATCTCGGAAACAGCACTTATTTCAGAACAAGCTGCAAAAACAATTCGACCATTACCGTGATCGGAAGCTCGGTCGCAGGCGGAGTCATAGGTATGGTCATGGAAAACAGCACCCAGAACAACACACCTCATGTCAGCGAATTCGTGGTCGATTCAACATCGCACTATAACGTTTCCGCAACAGAATCCGGTGCATATGCAGGCGGAATCATCGGTTATAACCTTAACCAGTTCGGAAGAAGCGACGAGGACATAACCCTTCCTTCCGGAGGAGGAATGCTCACAATAAGTGCGGACCATGCAGGTGTTCTGTTCGGATACAACAGTGATAAGATCGTGGGTGCCTCAAATCACTACTACATTACCAACACAACGCTGAACGGCGTTACACCTTCCGTCACGGATCCTCTCGATGCAGTCGATCTTGTTTTCGGAACCAACACCTACACCTCAATTGACAGGTTCGGATTCTACCTGAACGGCTCCGGACCGTATTACTCAAAACCGTAAAAGCTATGGACGATCTTACAGGCAATTCAAAAACTACATTTACTTATGACCCTGCTCCCGGCAGATTCAGGAAATTTGCCTGGCTGCTTGTCCTTGCCGCGCTTTTGATCTGCGGGATAGTAGTCTGGTCCCATATTGGATCCGGCGCCAGAACAGCACTCGGGCATGCCAAGGATATCCGTGTGGCCATGAAGCTCGTCTCCCTTGAATACTACGGAGGAAACGGTTCAATATATGATCCCTCCTCCGAGACGGGAATGGAAGATACCGCACTTTCCAAAATCAGATCGGTTGCTCCCGTTGAAGGTGAGATCAATCTGACGGGATGGGACTATGAAAACAACATTCCTCTCTCATTTACATACAGGGAAGGAAGATATCTCGTCGAATACAGGGAAGTGGGATCCGGTGACGGAACATACGGAATGAACGGTGACTGGAGCGTATACTACGATTTCAAAGTACTGGAATATACTTCGGGAGATTAACGAAATATGCCTGACTACAGATACACAGCACAAACAGAAAAAGGAAAACAGGTAAAAGGAAAGCTTGCCGCTTCGGACGAAAGGGAACTGACCAAAAAGCTCCGCGACAGGAATCAGACTCTTCTTTATTCCGAAGAAGTGGCCAAGCAGGTTGCACTCAAGCCCCTGAAAAAATCACAGCTGTCAGATTTCTGCAGACAGATGGGTGAGCTGATCAAATCCGGTATTTCCATACTCAGGGCTCTTGAGATAGAAGGGGCGGATGAATCGATCACCGCTTACGAGAAGGAACTCTATATGAGACTTCGCGACAGAGTCGTACAGGGTGTGGCGCTCTCCACTGCGATGGAAGAATTATACCCGGCATTCCCTCCCCTGCTCGTCAATATGTTCCGGGCTGCGGAAAGCTCGGGAAACCTGGATTCCACCGCCTTAAGACTTGCCGTTCAGTATCAGAAGGAAAATGAACTCGAATCGGAAGCCAAGGGAGCGCTTGTTTATCCCAAGATCCTCGCAGCACTGATCGTAGGTGTTGTCGGTATAATCTTCGGATTCATCATGCCGCAGTTTGAAGAGCTGTTCAGCGAGATGCCGACGCTTCCCGGACCGACCAGATTCCTGCTCGGGGTAAGTGATTTTGTTTCCGGTTACTGGTACATTCTGATAATCCTGGCTGTACTTCTCTGGATATTCGGAGGCATCGTCGCAAGAATCCCGGTAGTAAGGCTTCAGATCGATAAGTTCAAGGTAAAAGGACCCTTGGGCAAACTGCAGAAGGTCATCTACTCCGCAAGATTCGCACGAACCATGAGTTCACTTTATTCAGCCGGAATACCGATCGACCAGTGTCTTTCCATAGCACGCCAGACCATCGGAAATTCATATATAGAGCAGCAGTTCACCGATGTCATAAGAAGAGTTCAGGCGGGAGGTCTTCTCTCCGATGCACTTGATGAAGTGGACGGATTTGTTTCAAAGCTTTCATCGGTCGTAAGGGTCGGCGAGGAAACAGGTGCACTTGATTCAATGCTCGTCAGTGCCGCAGACAATCTCGATTTTGCATCGGAGCAGGCATTAAAACGTATGGTCAAATACGTCGAGCCCGTAATGATAATAATCATGGCCGTGATCGTAGGATTCATCATGATAGGTGTCATCCTTCCTATCTACCAGTCCTATTCAACCATCGGCGCAGGTCAGTGATAAGATCCTAAAATAAATATTTGTGGGAGAAAGAGTATGTCCGTATCAGTATTTTTTTCAAACAGGAATATCCAGATAGTCGTGGGAAAAACAAAGGGAAAGTCTATATACATAGACCGTCTCATTGAAGCACCCATGCCCGAGAATGCCATCCTGAACGGTGTCATCATCAACGAAGGCGGAGAAGCGATCACGAGAAAGCTGAAGGAGATCTGGGAGGTCAACAAGCTTAAAGGCAATGTTGATCTGATCATCAACAGCCCCCAGTTCATCTCCAACCGCATAACCATGCCCGCCATCGCAAAAGAAGGAAAGGCAACGGAGTATCTGGAGAAACAGACAAGTTCGGATGAATTCGGCAGATTCGAATCACCTCTTAAGGGCTGGTATCTTCTCAGTGTCGATAAAAAAGCAGGCACCCAGCAGGTAGTCACTGAGGTTGCGGAGCGCGCATTCATCGAAAACTATATCAAGATATTCGCGGATGCGGGTATCACTCTTAATTCCGTGCATGACGGTGTAAGCCTTGCGATCGAAATGCTCGCGGCATGCGTAAAGGATTCCACCGCGATCTATATGATCCGGGATGCGCAGATGCTTGTTACGATCCTCTATGAAAACGGTAAATACTATTACAACTCCACAAAGCGTCTGTTCCAGCAGTCCGGAACTCCCGAATATGCCGCAGAGATAAGAGGCAGCATTTCCGGTATCAGACAGTTTGCAACATCCAAGCATTTTTCATCTGCGATAACCGATGTTTATTTTGCCGGAATGACTCCCGATGAAGTGGGAACGCTCCAGTCCTATCTTGCCGAGTCGGAGCCCGACATCAAGGTTCACGGTACAGTTGCTCCATCCAACATTCATTTCAAAAAATGGAGCGACCGTCTTTCTTCATTTATATATCCGATTTCCGGACTCGTTGTGCCCGAAACCGGATTCTCCGTTCTCAAAGCTGTCAGGAAAAATGATGAGACCTATACCAGGAAGGTCGGCATCTTCAGGAAGGCTATCCCCGTCATCATCCTTTCGGCAGCACTTGTACTGATCACTCTTTTCATGCTGGTCGTAAGGATCAGTACCGCAAAGAGACTTCACGACATCGAAGAATACAATAACCGTATCGACGTCATGCAGGCTTCGATAGAATACGATCTGAAGATAATAAAGGCAACGGAGCTTGGTGAACAGCAGGGCGGAGCGGATATGCTCAGGGAATACATTGAATCATATCCGGTTCCCGATTCATCCATCAACAAGCTGATCCTTGCCGCCGCTTCCAGATACAATGTTTCGATAGAATTTAATTCATATGATTCGGCAAGCGGAATCTTTTCGACAACCGCATCTTCGCCCATTGTCGAGAACATCAACAAGTTCATCGCAGAGCTGATGGATATGGACATTTTCGAAGATGTAGATTACACGGGATACTCATGGAACGATTCCGACGAGACATGGTCCATCAAGGTCATCTGCACTCTCAGCGGAAACACTGCGGAAGAGGAGGACAAATAAATGAACCTTAATGCAACACTTACAACCAGGGATAAAAAACTTCTGTACATGCTTGTAATTGTCGTGATCCTCTTTCTGTTCGGATGGTGCCTTATAAGACCTCTGTACAAAAAGACCGTTGAGGATCAGGAAAGGATTGCGATTGAGGCATCCCTTAAAACCACCAACGAATCCAAAGTGATCGGACTAAGTGCTGCGGATGCGCTTACCGATAAGTTCTCTCAGGACATCGCAGAATCCACATCCGTTTACTATGATTACATGGACAGTTCCGAAATAGATAAGCTCGTCACCTCATATATCCTCAAGAAGGGACTTCTTGCAAGGGACCTGACTATCTCAATGCCGACGGGATATGTTTCGGAAAATCCTTACACCTACTCGGATATTATGGAACGCACCGATCTCATTGCGGAAACGCCTGCTGCCGATACCGGAACAGAAATCAGTGAGGTCAAGGAAACATCCGAAGACGATAAAATAAAGAGCAGTTCTTTCTATAAGGATGCGGTTCTCGGTTTTATTACCGGATATCATTCCGAAGAGATTTCCGTTATAGCAACTCCTATGGAAAGCTATGTAGACGGTTCAAGAAATGCTTCCACAACGGAAAGCTCCGGAATACTCTGTGTCGGTCTCAGCATTATCGTCGAAGGCGATGAGAGCATCGAACAGGCAATAATAGACGATCTTTCACATAATCCCTCACTCAGGGTTACCGGCTTTAACTGGATCACTATCGATCCCGTGACATTCCTTCTCGATGACGGAAGCGTTGTCATTGTCGAGAGTGAAAAAAAACAGCTTCAGATAAATGTAAATCTATATATGAAAGATAAAGCGGATTGATCATCCGAATCATAAATACGTAAGGGAGAATAGTATATGGATGCTTCTTCTTCAACAAAAATCAGAATAGGCGACCTGATGGTAGCTGCCGGATACATCGACGAAGCACAGCTGGCAGATGCACTTCAGGCGCAGAAGGAATCCAAGAAAAGACTCGGTGAGATCCTGGTTGAGAAGGGATACGTTACGGAGATGCAAATGCTCTACACTCTCGGAAGCCGTATGGGTCTCGAGGTTGTTGACCTGTCCACATATCCCGTCGACAGCAACGCAGTCAAGACCATCCCCAGCCAGATGGCATCAACCTATCTGATGCTTCCGGTGGCATTCAGGGACGGTACTCTCATCGTTGCAGTAAACGACCCTCTTGATTTCATCAATATAGAGGACGTACGTCAGACCAGCGGCATGAACGTTGAGACGGTTCTTGCCGAGCGTGCTTCGATCGAAAATGCGATCAATTACTATTATGCCGAAGTACAGACCAAGAAAGCGGCACAGTCGGCCAACGAATCCGCGATATCTTCGGAGATCAGGGAAATGATCATCGACGCCGGTGCGGGCGCAGATGATGCTCCCATCATAAACCTGGTCAACTCTCTTCTTGATAAGGCTTATCAGGATAACGCATCCGACGTTCACATCGAACCCTTTGAAAAAGAGATCCATGTGCGTCTCCGTATGGACGGTGCACTCATCGACTATATGACCCTTCAGAAGAACGTACAGGGTTCTCTGATAGCACGTATCAAGATCATGTCCGAGCTTGATATCGCAGAAAAAAGAATCCCTCAGGACGGTCACTTCAGGATCAAGATAAGGGACCAGATCGTCAACGTCCGTGTATCCGTGATCCCTACCGTATTCGGCGAGAAAGTAGTTATGAGAATCCTGGCCGGAAATTCCAGGATAGACAATGCCGAGACCTTCGGCATGGAGCAGGATAACTATGAAAAGGTTGCCCGCATGCTCAAATCCCCCAACGGTCTCATCTATATCACGGGACCTACAGGTTCAGGTAAGACGACAACACTTTATATGCTCCTTGCCTCCCTGGCCGACAGACAGGTCAACATCGCAACCATAGAGGACCCCGTGGAGAAAAACCTTAACCGCCTCAACCAGGTACAGGTCCATCCCACTGCAGGACTTACATTCGATGTAGGTTTACGAGCACTCCTCAGACAGGATCCCGACATCATAATGGTCGGTGAAACACGTGACTCCGAGACCGCTTCCATTTCACTCAGAGCAGCCATAACCGGTCACCTTGTTCTTTCGACGCTCCATACCAATGATGCGGTTTCAACTATCATAAGACTCATTGATATGGGTGCGGAGCCCTATCTCCTGTCTTCCGCTCTTGTAGGTTCGGTGGCACAGCGTCTTATGAGAAAGGTATGTCCCCACTGCAGCCGTGTAACGGGACTCGATGAATACCAGAGAGCATTCGCCGGCAGGGATATGCCGGGGGCCAGAACCGCCGTAGGATGCGCAAAATGCCACGGAACAGGCTACAGCGGACGAATTGCCGTACACGAGGTTCTCTACGTCGACAGGGGCGTCAGAAAGCTTATATCCGAGGGTGCCAACGCCGATGAGATCAAAAAGTACGCCATAGAAAACCAGGGAATGAAGACACTTAAGCAGGCGGGACTCGAGCTGGTCGAAAAAGGCATAACAACAATGGACGAACTAGAAAAGATAGCATATAATGAATAACAGACGATTTCCCAAAATGAGGGTTAAGATTTCAGGCCGGCCGGCCGATATATTAATCAGTTAAAGGAATAATCGTGTTTCTAAGGAGGGAATAAACATGAAAAAAAATAACAAAGGCTTTACACTCGTTGAACTTATCGTCGTTCTCGTAATTCTTGCGATCCTTGCAGCGATCCTTGTACCTACGCTCCTCGGATACATCGACAGAGCAAAATCTGAGAAAGACTTCTCAACCGCACAGACCGTAAGAGTAGCTGCGCAGGCAGCGATCGATCAGGCATACGGAGACGGAAAGGTTCCCGGAACCACGAGCACGGCTACCGATATCACTCAGATGACTAACACAACCGGATGGACAGCTGCTTCTTCCGTTGACGAAGCCACCGATAAATACGGATATCTGGTTTATAAACTTTCCGGTGTTGATAAGGGAAAGGTTACCTCCTTCACCTTCAAGTACAGTAACGGAATCATTACCGAAGGAACCGTAACTATCAACTCTCACACCTATAAACTCAATTCAGACGGAACCTGGTCCGCATAATAAGCAAACCAAAATAATAATCCGATATAAACAACACACCGCAGGTCATATGACCTGCGGTGTTTCTTTATCCGCTATTTCTTTTTCATTGGCATACATTCCGCTGCATGATTCGTCATGCGGCTTTTTGTCCGGAGATCTGCATAATATCCGCTACCCGGATCAGGCTGCATCGGAAGCATCTGTTACGGGTCCTTTGTCCTTGTCCTTCTTATAAAGCAGGAAGTATGATCCGAAGAATACCAGAGTCCCGACAGCGGTGGCAAATACTTCAATCTGCACATCCGACAGGGAGATGACATTTGCCATTACAAGTCCCAGCACTCCGTCCAATGCAGTGTGGAGCAGGATTGCAAGGGGATAGAGCCAGAATTTCTTTTTATCCTTGCACGCGTAGAATACCATGATCGAAGCTCCGGTATGGAACAGGACCGCAAATATCCTTTCCCAGATAGCCAGAAAGATCGTAAACGCGGAATATGCGGCCAGCTGTGCGGGAAGTGCAAGATAAGCATCCACCTGGTCCGGTGCAACTGCTTCAACCTGCTGAACGATGGTTGCAAATGTACCGGAATTTATCA
>JAEEGL010782315.1_pt1 | contig 14975 bp, 16 predicted proteins | sample 9134231 | NCBI WGS metagenome assembly JAEEGL01 (sample SAMN16246548, study PRJNA631951) | gut metagenome | biome: gut microbiome; feature: rumen; material: fiber-attached | host: Bos | place: Iran: Karaj | collected 2018-10
GGATAGGGCACGCCGCCGTAGCCGGGACGCGGAGGGTTAAGGGTCGGCTCCTTTGTCGGATAGGGCACGCCGCCGTAGCCGGGACGCGGAGGGTTAAGGGTCGGCTCCTTTGTCGGATAGGGCACGCCGCCGTAGCCGGGGCGTGGAGGGTTAAGCGTCGGCTCCTTTGTCGGATAGGGCACGCCGTCGTAGCCGGGACGCGGAGGCGGAGACTGAGCAGGGCGGGATATCTGCGCGCCGCAGTTGGGACAGAAGTTGTTCTCCGGCGCGAGAGAGTAGCCGCAGTTTGAGCAGAACATAGTATCACTCCATTCCGGTAATCTTTATAAAATCAGGGCGGGAGTTACCCGCCCTGAGGGAGCGTAAATATTATACCATCAGCATACGCATAGCGCCGAAGATGCCCGCGTCGTTTCCGAGCTTGGCAAGGCGGATATCGACTCCGCGGACGGCGTGGAAGGCGTATTCTTTATAGTATTTCTCGATCCATACGCGAAGCGGCTCGCCGGTCTTGGAGACGCCGCCGCCGATGATTATCGCCTCGGGGTCGATGGTGTTGGCAATTGTTGCGAGGCCGATGCCGAGATAATTGCAGAAGCGGTCGGCTATCGCGACTGCCACGGGATCGCCCGCTATCGCGTAGTCCCAGCAGATCTTGGAATCGAGCTTCTCATAGTCTCTGAGCGGCGAGGGGGTGTCGACCTCGGCAAGGTAGTCGTTTGCAACGCGGACGTTGCCGTTGGCCGAGGTGTAGAGCTCAAGGCAGCCGCGGTTTCCGCAGTTGCAGCGGCGTGTGTCCTTGGGATTTATCGGAAGATGCCCGATCTCGCCGGCCGCACCGTGAGCGCCCTGGAGGATCTTGCCGTCGATTATGATGCCGCCGCCGACGCCGGTGCCGAGAGTTACCATTATGACGTTTTTGCAGCCGGCTCCGCCGCCCATCCACGCCTCGCCGAGAGCGGCGACGTTGGCGTCGTTTCCGCAGCGGACCTTGAGCCCGGTGAGCCCTTCGAGAGTTGCGACTGCGGGATAGTACTTCCAGCCTACGTTGACGCAGGTGATGAGACCCGAGCCGTCGACAGGACCGGGAACGCCCATGCCTATGCCGAGGATGTCCTCAGCCGCGAGAGAGCGCGAGGCGATGTTCGCCTTGATCGAATCGGCGATGTTGGGGAGAACGTGAGCGCCGCCGTCTGAGGTGTCGGTGTCGATGCTCCATTTCTCAAGGAGCTTTCCGTCGTCGGTAAAAAGCCCCATCTTGACCGCAGTGCCGCCAATATCTACTCCGTAACCGTATTTTGCCATATTTCTGCCCGTCCTTTCAAAGCTTTATTGATATGTATAGATTATTGAACCGATATCCCTCAGAGGGAGACCGGATGCTTCCCATATTCCGAGCCCGCGCTCTTTTATAAAAGCACGTATCGCGTCGCGGTCGGGGTGAGCCTCAAGGCTTCCGTTGAACACTATCTCGTCTCTAACTCTGCCCGTGGCTCCGCCTAAAAAACCCTCGGGATAGCCGGGGAGGAGAACGCCGCCGGCTTCAACGCGAAGAACGTCGAGACCGCAGCAAACGGCGGCGCGGCAGATGCCGGGGTCGGAGGTTATAAGGCTTCTGCCGTCGACTGTGACGGAGGAGCATTTTGCGTAGCCCTGACGCACGTTGACAAGCTCATAGCCCGCCGCAGCCTCAAGAAGGCGCGGAGAGGTGAGGTCGAGGCGGTGTAGCAGAACTCCGTCGAGCACGACTGCGCAGAAAGCGGCGTTGCCCGGATAATCAGGACGCCAATCCTCCTCGGGACTGAAAACGGCACGGCCTCCGACCGCCGCAAGGCGCAGATCGGGGTGGTCGCCCGTAAACTCGCCGAGCCTTGAGTCGTGCTTTATTATTTTGATTTCAACGCCTGCGGAACTTATATGCCGGAGAGTGTCCGGATAGGCGTTTTCGGAGATATACACAGTTTCCATTTTATAAATTGTACCTTTTTTTGTCAAAAATGTCAATAATAAGCTGAGCTATTTTATGGTCTTCCGAAACGCTCCGGAGGTTGACAATAGCTGCGCAGGGGGTTAGAATCTTTCCGGGGTGATGAAATGAGGCGTCCGATAGAGGTCGAGGGTCTGAGGCTCAGCATATATAAAGAGGTAACGGGGACTAATGCCCTTTTGAAGGAGCGCGCCGCCCTGGGCGAGGCCGAGGGTCTCGTTATCATAGCCTCATCTCAGACTGAGGGTCGCGGAAGATATGGAAGAGCTTTCTATTCCCCCGAGGGGACCGGGCTCTATCTCAGCGTGCTGCTCCGCCCGAAGTTTGAAGCGAAAAAGGCGCAGTACCTGACCTGTCTCGCCGCAGTCTGCGGTGCGAGAGCGGTAGAGAGAGTGAGCGGCGAGCGGGTCGGAATAAAATGGGTGAACGATCTTATCTTGCGCGGCAGGAAGATATGCGGCATACTGACGGAGTCCGCTCTCGACCTTGCGAGCGGCGGGCTCGAATGGGCGGTAATGGGCATAGGCTTCAACCTCGCTGATCCGAAGGGCGGATGGGGCGAGCTTGAGGGCATAGCCGGCTCGATATTCGGCGAAGCCGCTCCGGAGGGCAAGTTAGAGGAGCTTGCAGAAGTGTTTTTAAGCGATTTCTGGAGTGAATACTCCAGCTTTGACGAGAGGCGATTTCTTGACGAATACCGGTCGCGCCAGACGGCTTTGGGCAAAACGGTCGAGGTCATCTCCCGAGGAGAGGAGCCGAAAAAGGCGAAGGCGGTCGGAGTGGACGACGGATTCAGGCTCATAGTCGAATACCCGGACGGCGCCCGTGCGCCTCTTTTCAGCGGTGAAGTCAGGATACTCATAAGAGGTGAAGAAAATGAAGCTTAGGGATCTTATAGCCTGCGCTCTGTTTACGGCGCTTATCTGCGTGATCTCGCCCTACGGTCTGACCGTTGGGCTTATACCGATAACTCTTGCGACCTTTGCAGTCTATCTGTCCGCCGCCGTGCTCGGCTGGAAATGGGGTACTGCGGCAGTCCTTGTATATCTCGCCCTCGGCGCAGCCGGAATGCCGGTATTTTCCAATTTCGGCGCCGGCTTTGCAAAGATAGCCGGTCCGACGGGCGGCTATCTCATCGGCTACCTGCCCTGCGCACTGATCGCCGGGCTGTTCGCCGATAAGTATGGCAAGCTCTGGGCATACGGCGCAGGAATGCTTGCGGGTACGGCCGTCCTCTATCTTCTGGGCACGGCGTGGTATTCGCTGGTCTCCGCCGTGCCCTTCGGCAAGGCGCTCGCCGTTTGCGTTCTGCCCTTCCTTCCGGGCGACGGGATCAAGATGGCGCTCGCATCTCTCGCCGCAGTGAAGCTCAGACCGCTATGCAAAAAGCTGACAGACGAGGCAAGAGCATAAAAATCGCCGCCGGGAGACCGGCGGCGAATAAATTTTTTTATTTTACCCTGCCCTCGTGCCATTTCATGAAGTCGTCGCCGAGGCGTGACGCCTGCGACTCGAACCAGACCGAATCGTAAGGCGTTTTAGGCGACTTTTTAAGCACCTTTTCTCTGAATCGCCTAAGTCGGTACCTCGTTGAGGAGGGCAGACCGACGATAAAGGGCATAAGCGGCCCGAAGTAGCAGTTCTGGATGCTGTGACCGAACTCGTGATTTTTCAGATGCGCGGAATCGTTCGTCCTGTCCTTTATAAATACAGGACCGAGGGAGGCTCCGCCCCAGTTTTTTCCGACCTCGAAATACCAGGCGTAGCCCCAGCGGCGAGGCTTATGCCCGGTTGCGAGCATAACGAGGGCGGTAAAAAAGCCCGCGAAAGTTGTGATTATCCCCCAGGTCAGCGAGAGAAAAAAGTATAGAGGCTTCGGCAATCTCGGATTCATTTTCGCACTTCCCGTGATAGATTATTCTGATTATACAATGCTGTTGACTATTTTACAAGATAGTTGTAAAATTAACGATGTTGTTAAGGACGACGAACTAAGTGTTTGCCGCAACTAAAAAAGAAAGAAGACAGGTTAAAATGAAAAGAATTATTGCCCTGCTGCTCGTAACCGTAATGATACTTGCCCTCGCGGCCTGCGCCGTAGAGGCAAAGGATACCAAGCCCACGGAGCCTACGCCCGAGCCCGATACCACCTCGGAGCCCGAACCCGAGCCCACGCCTGAACCCACGCCCGAGCCCGAGCCGGTGAACGTAAGAGTAGCGTCTCTGAAGGGACCGACCACTATGGGACTCGTCGCCCTGATGGACAAGGCTGAGAAGGGCGAGACCTTCGACGCCTACACCTTCGATATGGAGACCGACGCCTCCGTAGTCGCCGCCTCGGTTATAGCCGGAGACGTCGATATAGCTCTCATACCCGCAAATCTCGCCGCCGTTCTGTATAAGCGCACAGAGGGCGGGATAGCCGTCGTCGATATAAACACCCTCGGCGTTCTCTACTGCGTGACCGGCGACGCGAGCATAAAGAGCGTCAAGGACCTCGCCGGCAAGACTGTCGTCCTCACCGGACAGGGCACCACCCCGGAATACGCTCTCCGCTATCTCCTTGAGAAGAACGGAGTTACCGACTGCGAGCTTGAGTTCAAGTCCGAGGCAACGGAAGTCGCAGCCACTCTTGCCGCGGATCCTACAAGGATTGCCGTTCTGCCTCAGCCCTTCGCAACCGTCGCGCAGGTGCAGAACACCGAGCTGCACGAGGCTTTCAGCCTCACCGACGAGTGGGATGCAGTTTCCGACGATTCCCGCATGCTCACCGGAGTTACAGTCGTCCGCAAGGCGTTTCTCAACGAGAATCCCCTCGCCGTCGAGCGATTCATCGCCGAGCACGCGGCTTCCGCCTCTGCTGAGGACGCCGACAAGGCGGCTCTCATCGTTAAGTACGGCATAATCGAGAAGGAGCCCGTTGCGAACAAGGCTCTTCCCAAGTGCGGCATCGTCTGCATTCACGGAGAAGAGATGAAGTCCGCCCTCTCCGGATATCTCGGAGTCCTCTTCGCCGCTGATCCCAAGGCGGTAGGCGGCGAGCTGCCCGGCGACGACTTCTACTATGTCGGCTAAGGCGGTAAAAAAGCTCCTTGCTGCCGCTTTCTGGCTTGCCTTATGGCAGGGGCTGTCGCTTATAGTCAATAATAAGATAGTTATGGTCGGTCCTTATGAGACGGCTCTGGCGCTTATCCGGCTCATACCGACCGGCGAATTCTGGGCCGATGCGGGAGCCTCGGCTCTGAGGATAACTGCGGGCTTTTCAGCCGGAGCAGCGATGGGCATAGTCCTCGCCGCACTTGCTTACAGATACTCGATGGCCCGCGAGCTCTTTGCGCCGCTCGTCGGGGCGATGAAGGCTGTGCCGGTAGCGAGCTTCGTCGTGCTTGCCCTTATCTGGTTCGGCAACAGCCGTATCGGCTTTTTCGTGTCTCTTATCGTCTCGCTCCCGATACTCTACGTCAACACCCTCGAGGGGCTGTCTGCAACCGATAAAAAGCTTCTCGAGCTGGCGAGGGTCTATTCGATGCGCCTTCCCGCGAAGATAAAGGGCATATTCTTCCCTCAGCTATTCCCATATCTGAGAGGCGCTCTCGCCCTCGGAGTGGGAACGGCGTGGAAGGCGGGGATAGCCGCCGAGGTCATAGGACAGCCGCTCGGGACTCTGGGGAACGACCTGTACAGAGCTAAGATATACCTTGAGACGGACAAGGTGTTCGCAGTCACCGTCGCGGCGGTTGCTCTGAGCTGGGCAATCGGAAAGCTTGCGGTCTGGGCGTTTTCGCGCCTTGAGAGGGGGCGCGGGAGATGATAAGCGTTAGAGAAATAAAAAAGAGCTTCGGGGAGACTGAGGTGATATCCGGAGTGAGCTTCGATATACTCCCCGGCGAGCCCGTCTGCGTTACCGGAGCTTCCGGCGGAGGCAAGACCACGCTTCTGCGCATAATCCTCGGGCTTGAGACTCCGGATTCGGGTGCGGTCGTATTGCCGGAGGGAGCGCGCTTCGGGGCGCTGTTTCAGGAGGACAGGCTCTTTGAGAGCTTCAACGCCGTTATGAATGTGAGCCTCGCTACCGGGATAAGGGATACAGCGTCGATCAAAAACGAGCTTATGCGCCTTCTGCCGGAGGAGGCACTCGGAAGACCGGTCAAAAAGCTGTCCGGCGGTCAGAGGCGCAGAGTCGGAATAGTGCGCGCTTCTTTGGCGCGGGCGGATATACTGCTGCTCGACGAGCCCTTCTCCGGCCTCGATGCGGAGAGCGCAGCGCTCGCGGCGGTGTATATAAGGGAGAAGTCGAAGAACAGATATCTCATAATGGCGCTCCACGAAAAGGATGTTCCCGACTGGTGCGAAAAGGTCGTAAGAGTATAAAAAATAACGCCGAGATAAGCTCGGCGTTATTTTTTTGCGCGAAATCAATAGAGCTCAATGACCTGGCTGATAGCGCTGCCGTATTTGGCGACGGCGATAACAGCGACGATGATGTAGATCACCCAGAACACCTGCATGACGATGGAGATGGGGAAGGCTATGCGGGTGAAGATGGTGCCGACCTTTGCCTTGCCTACGGGAGCTCCGTAATAAGCGGCGTGAGCCTTTGCCTTGTTCCTCGCTATTATAGCGAGGATAAGACCGGCTACGGGGCAGGCGCAGAGAGCGAGGGCTACGATGCCCCATGCGAGGATGCTGCCGGCATCGGGAACATTGTTCTGCATTCTGATATCCTCCTTTCACTGTTTTTTCATATTATACGAAGCGCCGATTCAGTCCGTCAGTCCGGATAGAAAGGCGCGTATCGCCCCGTCGTATTCCTCTGTGTTTACGAGACGCAGGCGGGAATGTCCGCCGTGCTCGAACCAATGCAGCTCTTTTTTTTGAGAGGCGCATTTATTATATAGCTCCACAGCCCTCTCGGGGAGAGAGAACTTATCCTCGCGGCTGTGCAGGAAGAGGATCGGCTTCTTGAGCCTGTCTATCCTCCACAGAGGCCCGTCGTGCACGACGTCCGCGCGGGAAAAGAGCTTAATATAGAGCATAAGCAAGGGGAAGAGAGCCATGGGTCTCTTCTGATCCATCATATGATTCCAGCAGCTCTCCGAGAAGCAGGGATACATTCCCTCGGCCGCCATACCCGTGAAATATTCGGGACAGCGCGGACTTGTGAGTGCAAAGAGAGCGGTGGAGGAGCCGATGCAGACCCCGTGGAGAAACACCTCCGTTACTCCGAGCTCGTCGTGCAGAAACCGACCCCAGGCGATAACGTCGGAGTATTCGCGGTAGCCGAGGGAGTTGATCTTACCGTCGGAGAGCCCGTGCGCCCTCGCGTCGATAACGAGGACGTTGTACCCGGAACGCTTATAGGGCTCTGCAAAGAAGTAGGAGTAGAAGCAGGACTCCATACGCCCCGGAACTATTATTACGGCTCGGGAATAGCCGAAGTCGAAGTATTCGCCGAAGAGCGACAGCCTATCGTTCACGATATGCACATCGCGTTTCCTTCCGGCGTTTTCCTGACCCCAGACAAGTCCGCGCCTGTACATCTCTGCATATTCCCCGTCATCGGGCATACTCATGGAACGGCCCCACTTATCCTTGGAGGTGCGGACGAGGAGGATCCTGTAGACAATGGCGGGAATGCCGAGGAGCGGAACGAGAACGATGAGCGCGAGAGCGATGATAACGTAAACTATCCAGCCCATAACCCACCTCAGGAAAGACCGACGAGCCAGTCGTAAACGCTCTGCCCGCCGTAGATAAACGTGAGCTCGAGATCGGGGAATGCGTCGCCGAGCTTTTCTTCGAGAACGCTCTCCTCCGCCTCGTCGGCAGAAGCTCCGCGGAAGAGGATGCAGCTCTCCTTTTCGCCTATGTCCGGAACAGCCGAGAGACCGCGGAGCAGAGCCTCGACTCTCGTATCTGCGCAGGCGGCGGGCTCTCCGCCGATAAAGGCGAGCCATTCGTCCGCCCTTACGCTCATGCCGTGGTAGGTGGTATCTTTCGCGCTTTTTGCAACGGAGAGAGTAACGACGCCCTCTGCGCCGAGCTCCATCTGCCTTATCCTGTAGTCGAGATCGGGAGAGTCCGCAACGTCCATCGCAAGGGCGAAATAGCACTCGACCATGCTCTTTGTCGGCAGGACGGTTACGTTCTTGCCGGGCGAAAGTGTGGCCGCCTGCTTCGCCGCGAGAGTTATGTTTTTGTCGTTTGGCAGAACGACGTACCGCTCAGCCTCAGTCTCGCTGAAGGCGCTTATAAACTCCTGAGCCGAGGTGTTCATCGAGGGACCTCCGTCGAGGACGGCGCCAGCCCCTGCCGATGCGAAAAGCTCGTGCATACCGTCGCCCTCGGCTACGGTTATAACGTGGAGGGGAACGCTCTTCTTCTGCGCCTTGACAGCGCGGCTGTGCTCGTTGTGCTGTACCTGCATGTTTTCGAGCTTGAAGGATATGAATTCGCCGTAGTTCTGGGCGAGAGTGATGACGGAGGCGGGTATCTTGGTGTGGATATGCACCTTGACGCGCTTTCCGTCCTGCACGGCGACTATCGAATTGCCGCGCGATTCAAGCTTTTTGATAAAGCCGGAGAGACGGAATTCCTGATTATATGCCGGGTCGAGAAGAAGCTGGAGGATGAACTCCATGCAGTAGCCGTCGATGAAGCTGCTCTCCTCGTTGAAGAGGGAGAGATCGAGATTCGGCGCGGAGGGAGCTGAGGAAGACTCATCGACTCCGCCCGTAAGCACCTCTCCGTTTAAGTATTTCAGCATACCGTCGACTATGGTTATGTAACCGAGGCCGCCGGAATCTATGACTCCGGCCTCTTTAAGCTCGGCTAAAAGCTCCGGGGTGTAGGCGAGAGTCTTTCGCATCTCGGCGACGTACATCGAGAGGAGCTGGTCTATAGTCGTGCGCCTCGTTATCTGGCTGCGGATATGCTCTATACCCTCTCGTGCGACTGTAAGTATCGTGCCCTCCACGGGACGTATAACGGAGCTGTAAGCGGTCTGATAGGCGCGGATGAAGGCCCGTTTGACCTCTCCGGTATCGGCGGAGGGAACTCGGGCAAGCTCCTGATAAAAGCCGTTCATAAGCTGCGAGAGTATAACTCCCGAATTGCCCCTCGCCCCGTAGAGCATGCCGGTGCTGACCGATTTGAGGTAGGCTCCGAGCTCCTTGACGGGCTTTGCGGAATTGAGCCCGTTCTCGAGTGTGAGACGCATATTAGTTCCCGTATCTCCGTCTGCGACGGGGAAGACGTTAAGTATGTTTATTTTTTCTTCGGCGGCTCTCAGGTTGGCAAGTCCGTTTTTCAGCATACCGTCCAGAAGAGGACCGTCGATCCTTTTAATGCTCATTGTTTGCTTCTCCGATAGGGTACTTTATTTTTTGACGTTCGTTTTTCCGATATCGAGGATCGACCTCGGCAGAATTTTGGAAAGAAGGGTGGAGGCAAGGGTAGCCCCGCCCGCAATAAGAGTCAGATAGAGTATAGCGCCCGAGCTCTGCTTGAGCGCCGTCAGCACTATGCCGGCGCCTATACCGGTAGCGACTCCGTCGAAGAGACCCTGCACGGCAAAATACATCGCGCTGTTGCCGATGCCGTCCTTTGCCTCCTCGTCGGCAGCGAGCTGGCTCGGCACTGAATAGGCGGAGGCGAAGATAGCGCCGATAGCGAAGGAGCAGATAAGTCCCGAGACGACGGAAAGCGCGGTCTTTAACGTGCCTGCCGCAAGGAAGGAGACTCCGAACATCGAGAGCATGCCTATGGAGAACATGATGAAGGTGTATCTTATGCCGAAGCCGAAGCCGCGGGTGCGGACGAGCTTATTATAGATGATAAAGGTGAGAGGAACGGGTATAAAAGACATGAGCATCACGAATATCATGCTCATTCCGGTGAAGGAGAAATACTCGTTTATACCGCCGAGGAAGAGCTGCACGCCGAACTGCATAAGGCTGTGGACGAGCATCCATTTTATGAAGGCCCTGTTCCTGAAGGTGTGCTTCAGCGACTCTACGAGACCTACGGCCTTATACTCCACCTTCTTTTCGTCGAGATTCGACGGCTCTTTTATAAGGAAGAGAGGAATGAGCATCGAGAGGGAGAGCGGAAGAACGATGAGGGCGACGCTGCGGATATTGATGCCGTTCAGGAGCATGCGGACGGCGACGTAGCCCACAACGAAGTATACTATGTCGGCTATGGCCTTCACGTTGGAGATGAAGCGCCTGTCCTTCTCCTCGGCGACTATCTCGGTAAAGGTCGCGTAGTAGGTGGTCATTGTCAGAGTGTAGAAGGTGTAGAAGAGGCAGAGCACGACGCCGTAGTAGACCGTGTTGAGAACGGTTGCCGTTCCGTTCGGCATAACGAGGAAGAGAAGATAGGATGCGATAAGCGGAACGAGACCGATAACGATAGAGGGCCTGCGTCTGCCCCACCTGGAGCGAAGCTTATCCGTGAAAGCAGCCATGGGAATATCTATAACTCCGTCGACGACCTTTGCGATGAAGGCGAAGGTAGCCCAGAGCCCGGCAATAACGAGATCGCGGCCCGCGTAGGTCTGATAGGGTATCGCTGCCTCTCCGAAGCCGCCGACCAGAAGGGCGCTCATAAGGTAAGAGCCCATCATTATATTCATAAGATTTATCCCGAAGCCGGACAGAGCGTAGATAAACATCTGACTTCTGCGGGTGAGCTTTCTCATCATTATTTGTTTCCTCCTGCAATGAAGCTCTCAAGTATCCTGCGCTCTGCGCCGAGGTCTCTGGAGATGGGCTTGCCTGTGTAGTATGCCGCCATGAGTCCCGGTCCGATGTTTACAGCGCAGAGGGGATAGACGTCCTTAATGATAACGGCCTTCGGGCTGAATCTCTCCTCGATGAGCTTTTTATACGCCTCCGCTTCCTTTTGGCGGTTCGTCTGAGCGATATAAATGACCTGCTCCGCGGGCTCCTCGATCGTCTTCTCGATATAGTCGAGCAGCGCGGCGTAGGCGGTCTTCGCACCCTTGACCTTGCCGATGACGGTGGTAAGCCCGTTGTAGTCGAATTCGCCTATAGGCTTGACTCCGGCGAGAGTGCCGAAGAAGGCCTTCGCGTGAGTGAGACGGCCCTTCTTTGCGACGAAGCTGAGGTCGTCGAGCCACCCCGCCTGGTGATAGCGGTTCTTATTCGCCTCAAGCCACTCATGAGTCTCGTCAAGGCTCTTCCCCTCGGCGCGGAGAGCGGAGGCGCGAAGCACCATAAGTCCGAAGCCGGGGCCGAAGCGCATGGAGTCGACGCAGATTATCTTAACCCCGGGAAAGTCCTTCATAACAGCCTTCGCAGCCTCTGAGGCAAAGCCGAAGGCTCCGCTTATCCCGCCGGAAATTGTCATGCAGAGGACGTCGCAGCCCTCCCCCGCAAACTCCGCGAACACCTCGGTGAATTCGGCGACGTTGGCGGGCGAGGTGGTGAAGGAGTTGGGATTCGCCTTCAGCTCGGAATAGAACTGCTCCTTTGAAAACTCGGTCCAGCCGGGCAGGAGACTTATTTCTCTGCCGTCGGGCATTTTAACGTGACCGGCGACGATACGGATATCGTATTCCCTACGGAGCTCCTCGCCGAGATCGCAGGTTGCGTCGGCAACTATCGCAAAGCTTTTCATTTCATCTTTTCCTTTCAGTTTACATATTTATTTACAAAGTCGAAAAAAGGCTTTCTGATACTGTCTTTCCCGGCGGTAAAGCACATCGTGTGCTCGGCTGTCGGCTCCGTGAGAAGGAGCTTTGGAGCCGAGGAGGCGGCAAAAAATTCTCTGCCCTCCGCAATAGGTACCGTGGCGTCCAAGTCGCCGTAGAGAAAAAGCGAGGGAACGCTCGAACGGGCGAGATGGGGAAGCACGGAGTCGTTTATATCCACGCCGATGAAGACTTTGGCAAGTATGCGGATAAAGGGTATCATTACCGCTCCCGGCGCATGGCGTTTTTTCGCTATGAGCTGCATCTGACCCCTGGGCGAGATAAAGCCGCAGTCGAAGATCAGAGCCTTGACCCTGTCGGTCGTGAGAAAATCGGAGATAAAGGCGAGGGCCGTGCTTCCCATGCTAACGCCGTATATTCCGCGTTTTTTCTCCGCGGCGTTTTTTTCCGCCCAGTCTATCCAGAGAGCAAGGTCGCGGCTCTCGAGAAGGCCGAAGCCTGTTTTCCTTCCGCCGCTTTCGCCGTGAGCCCTCTCGTCTATCATCAAAAGGCTGAAGCCCGCCTCCCAGAGTGCCCTGCCGGAGACCGCAAAATTCGCAAGAGCGGAGGCGTTGTACCCGTGCACGAGCATCATAAGCCTGTCACCTCCGCGCTTCAGATACTTCGCCCTGAGCGCTACGCCGTCGCGGGCCTTTATCTCAACCCGCTCGAAGGGGAGAGCTGATAAAAAGGCGACTGCGGAGTCCATCTCCTCGCGGAACGGGATGAAATATCTCTTTTTTAGCGCGGCTTCCGGGTCGTATCGCCCGTAAAACGTCAGAATGAACGTTAAAACCGTGGGGATAGCGTAAAAAAAGAGCAAGGCCCCAAGCGCGCCCAAGAGCACCCATTTCACATAAATCACTTCATTTCATCGGCGCTCAGCGGAACGGCGCCTTTTTCGGTAACGAGGTAGAGCCTCAGCCTGCTGAGGCAGTCTCCGCATACGGAGAGTGAATATTCCTCCGGAATTGATATCAGCCTCGTTTCGGAGACTGTCTTAAAGGTGTCTGTCTTATGCGGGAAGAAGCTTTTGCCGCCGTTGAGCTTGAAAACGGCCTCTTTCTTCGTCCAGAGCGAAAGGAAGCTGTCCGGCCCGTCGACGAGCTCAAGCTCTCGCGCCGTCGAGATACGCTTTGCGAGAGAGCGGAGCTTTTCCGGAGCCGCCCAGCGGCGGCGGAACTCCGCGGCGTTTTCAATGTCGACTCCGCAGGGCGCGGAAGAAACGGCGACGGCGGCGGCGCCGCGAGAATGGCTGAGTGAGAACTCCGCCCTGTCCGAGACCCACTTTCCGTCGCGCCTCTTTTTGAAGCGCAGCTCTTCGATATTGAGACCGAGAGAGCGACTCACGCCCTTTTCAAGAAGCCGCCATACGGCGATCTTCTCCGCCCTCACCTTTTCGTTGCGGCACTTATCTATCTCCGCCTGCCTTTCCGGCGGATAAACGGGAGAACTGTCCGGCTCTTCCGGGATCGGTGCGACGTAGACGTCGAGAAAGGGGCGCGCGAGCCACTTTTTACGCAGCTCCTCCTCCTGAAGACTTCGCCCCTCGCCGAAGAGGCACTCGTAGGCGAAATGCTCGCAGTTGTTGCGGATGATATCGTAGCCGCTCTCGCCCAAACGAGAGCGGGCGAGAGCTACGGTTTTCTCTCGCGGGAAGCGGCGCTTTTCCTCGGAGCGGTCGAGCTCGCCCCGCTCAACTATGCCTCCGGCCGAGAAAAAGTCAATATCCGTGGCGATTATTTTCTGGTCGCGCCCGGAGAGAGGACCGGCGACCGGCGGCTCTCCGAACTGGACAACCTCATTTTCGGATACGAAGATCCCGTAATGCCAGACGGGACCGACCTTCACTCTGATAATATCGCCGGGGCGGCAATCGGCGGGAGCCCACCTCATCGAAGGGCTTCCTCGATATAGTCGGCGACCTCGCCGACGGTCCTGAGATCCATTATGCCGATATTGCGAAAGCGTATACCGAAGCTTTCTTCTGTGGCGATTATAAGGTAGAGCATATCGACGGAGGTGAGACCGAGCCCGTCCATAAGTCCGCTGTCCTCGGAGAAGCCGGCAGCCTTCTCGCCGAGGGTATCCTCAAGTATTTCGCCGAGCTTTGTTACTATCTCTTCTCTTGTCATTCGCATTTCTTATATCTCACAATCTTCATGCTTTTCGTTCTCTCGAAATCCGAGGTGCGGATCTCGATGCGGCTCACCCTCTGGAAGGGCGGCAGCTTTGCGTTTATCGCGTTCAGCTCGCTCATAAGAATGGCGGGAGCGTCGGCTGCGGGCAGCTTTGCCATCTCAGCGGCTCTCGGAACGACCTCGAGGGCGAGGAAGCGGCGCCCGTCCGCGCCCTTGTCCTCGAACACCTGGGAATCGGCGACGAGGGAGCAGGCGTTGAACTTTGCCTCAAGCTCCGCGGGCGAGATGTTCTCGCCGGAGGGCAGCACGATTATCTCCTTGCTGCGTCCGGTGATATAGAGGAACCCGTCCTCGTCGAAACGCGCAAGGTCGCCTGTCTTGAACCAGCCGTCCTCCCATACTCCGGTCTCGTCCTCGCCGACGTAGGCGTCCATCATATTCCGTCCCTTTATCCAGAGCTCCCCGTCGACTATCCTCAGCTCCTGATTCGGATAGGGCAGGCCGACGGAGTCGGGCTTTTCAAGGGGCAGAACATTACCGGATACAAGGTTGGCGGATTCCGTGAGCCCGTAGCCGGGATAGAGGGCGACGCCGAGCTTGTCGTATTCCCTGATGAGATAGGGCGGGACCATAGCGGCGCCGCAGATTATATACTTGAGATCCGCGCCGAGCATATTGCGTCCGAACTTCTTCGAGAGGGCGAGGGCCATCTCGGCGAGAGCGGGGACTATGACCATTATAGTGGGCTTGAAATACGCTATATCGCGGAACATATCCTGATTGTTGCGGCAGATAAAGAGAGTGCTGCCCGTGTTCAGCGCGGCAAGCAGGTTCCTAATGAGCCCGAAAACGTGGAAGAGCGGGAGAACGAGGAGATACCTCATGCCGAAGACGTTGCGGCAGCCGTAAGCGCTGTTGAGAACGCCCTGCATAACGGCGGCGTTTGACAAAAGCGCGCCCTTGCTCTTTCCCGTAGTCCCTCCGGTGAACATTATAACGCAGCCGTCCTCCGGTGCTACCTCCGCGACTGGCTCAGGCTCCGCGCCTGACGCTTCCGTTGAGATAACGGCGACCTTCGCCCTCTCGGCGGCAAGCATACAGAGCGGCTCGAGAGCCGGAGCTGCAATTA
>JAEEGL010946703.1_pt1 | contig 14975 bp, 10 predicted proteins | sample 9134231 | NCBI WGS metagenome assembly JAEEGL01 (sample SAMN16246548, study PRJNA631951) | gut metagenome | biome: gut microbiome; feature: rumen; material: fiber-attached | host: Bos | place: Iran: Karaj | collected 2018-10
CCTTCATGACATCCAAAGCGGTGACGCAATTGTCGTTCCGGGGAAGACATTCAAGGAATATGTCATTGAGTATTGTACCAAGGCCAAGGATGATCAGATTCACCGACTGGTGATCTATGCCCTTGGAGTTGATGAGGGCATGCTGCGGGATATGATGTCTCAGCATATTACGGAAGATAATATCAATGAGTTTGGTCGTTTTGATGCATTGAAGGCTACTGTTGATAAGGATAGAGCAAAGGCATATTTTGAAGGGATTACCGGCCAAAAGCTTCCGATTCCCAAGGTGAATGTCAGAGTAGATAAGCTTCTTCGAGACTTCATCACTCAAGGAGGATTTGATATAGAGATCCCTAAAAACTGAATACACAGCGTAAGGATTTCAAGAACCTAGAGTTGGCTTTGAGAATATGTTTCTTGGGAACAGCGTAAGTTGTCAGAGCTTGCGACTATGCATGCAAGAATTGGATGGCAAAACCTTCGCACATCTGAGTTCTTAGACGACGGAGACTATATGCTTATAACAGGAACAGACTTCGAAGATGGCCGCATTATCTTTTCGACATGTCATTATGTTGAAAAGGAGAGGTATGACCAAGATAAGCATATCCAGATTCGCGATGGCAGTATCTTAATAACAAAAGACGGCACCCTTGGGAAAGTCGCTTATGTACAGGGGTTACAGAAACCTGCCACCCTAAATGCAGGCGTCTTCAATGTAGAAATAAAAGACGAAAATGAAGTTGATGGAAGATATCTTTTCCAATATCTTAAAGCGCCTTTTTTGATGGATTATGTTGGTCAAAAGGCTACAGGTGGAACTATAAAGCATCTTAACCAAAACATACTTGTAGACTTCCCTGTTGTAATGCCCCAAAAAGCAGAGCAAGAAAAAATCGGAGCCTATTTCAATGGAATTGACAACCTTATCACCCTTCATCAGCGTAAGTTTTTTATACAACGAGGAGGTGTGTTTTGCTAGAACAGGTTAAGAAATCGGATTGTTTTGTTGATTACTATACTCAATGGGTTTGCATGTACAAGGAAGGAGCGATTCGGAAGGTTACGCTGAATAAGTACTACATGACGCAAGCGTGGTTAAAACGGTTGATTCCTGACTTGAAGGTTGCGGATATGACCAGGGTTACCTACCAACAGTTGTTGAATGATTATGCCAAATGTCATGAACGGCAAACCACAATGGATTTTCACCATCAACTGAAAGGTGCTATCCTTGATGCAGTTGATGAAGGATTGATAGATCGGGATCCTACGCGCAAGGTTATCATAAAGGGAAAAACACCGACTGAGAAGAAGATCAAGTATCTGAATCAGTTTGAACTTCATACACTCCTTGATCATCTGGATTTGGAGTCTCAGGTCAATTGGGATTGGTTCATTTTGTTGGTTGCCAAAACAGGAATGCGTTTTTCCGAGGCATTGGCGTTAACACCGAAGGATTTTGATTTTTCTCATCAGACTCTTTCCATAACGAAAACCTGGGATTATAAAGGGGATGGTGGCTTTCTTCCGACGAAGAATAAGTCTTCCGTGAGAAAGATACAGATTGACTGGCAGACGGTGGTGCAGTTTTCAGAACTTCTGAAAGGCCTTCCTGAGAATGAGCCGATTTTTATTCAAAAGGACAAGGTATATAATTCTACGGTAAATGACATTCTTGCCAGGCACTGCATGGAAGCCGGTATTCCGATTATTTCGATTCATGGATTGCGTCATACCCATGCATCTATTCTGCTATTTGCAGGAGTTTCTACCGGAAGCGTTGCCAGGCGCTTGGGACATGCCAGTATGACTACGACGCAGAAGACCTATCTTCACATTATTCATGAACTGGAAAATCAGGATGTGGATTTGGTTATGAGGTCGATCTCTAGTTTGAGTTAATGTGAACATGCAGTATCATAGTTTGCTTACGCTGATGAAGTATTATTGAAATATCAATATTGCGATGGAAAAGGAGATTTATCATGGCAGACATTAAGTATGAGATTGTTGAGGAGATTGCAGTGATCTCCGAGAATTCTAAGGGATGGCGAAAGGAATTGAACCTTGTTTCCTGGAATGACGGAGAGCCGAAATATGACATCAGAGACTGGTCTCCGGATCATGAGAAGATGGGGAAGGGAATTACCCTTACCGAAGAGGAAGCTAGACAGCTGTATCTTGCATTGAGCCAGATCTGATATAAACGACTTGGAGGAGTTCCGACATGGAATGGAAAGGGTTGTTTCCTGAGAATGTTCTGAAGGGCGGTCAGCAGGCTGTAAACAAAGGCACCGTTCATAACGTACAGATTCAGGCGGAAAGTATCGAGGGCGATGTAGTCGGCCTTGATACTTTTCATGTTCACATCTCTCTAAATGGAGATGCGATAGGTGAGATGACATGCTCCTGTCCTTTCTCAAAGACGGGATCGAACTGCAAGCATATGGCTGCGGTTTTATCTTTGTGGGATGAATCATACAGGGATGTGGAGCAGGGCATAAGCCATGTTGAAAAACAATCCGAGGAACCGCTGAAACAACAGGTAGAGCCGGTGGTGGAGAAAAACACGGAAGAGCCTGTTCAGATACAGGAGGCCGTTGTTCAGGTACCGGACATCCCAGAGCCTGTTGTTGTAGTTCCGGTGGAGACTCCCTCCGTTACACAGCCTGAAGTGGCAGAAGAGAAGCGTGCGAATGTTTCGTATCAGGTTGACTGGCCTTTCAAGGATTGTAAAGACGGAAGGATCAGTGTCACAGCTGATATTACTTCTGTATTTGCGTTTTCGATTTATCAGAACGGAACACTCCTTGCAGATAATATTTCCGTAAAGAACAATACTGAAGAGCCTTTAGAGGATCTCAAGATCAGGGTATATTCCGATTACCATTTCTTTGATATGTCAGAGTATAGTATCGGAACTTTGGAGCCCGGAGACACCTATACCTACAAGGGACCGACATTCCATGTCAATGGGAATGCACTGAAGAAGTTAACGGAAAAGATTACCTGCAATGTCTTTGTATGTGTAACCCACGGAGAGGAAGAGTGGGCGAGATATGCGCAGGAGATCAGTGTGCTTGCAATCAACCAGTGGCCCGGTATTCACTACGATGATGTGCTTCTGGCTTCTTATATCACGCCAAATCATCCGATCATTTCGGAACTCTTGCATGACTCTGCGCAGTTCCTGGAGAAACAAACCGGAGATCCATCACTTTCCGGATATCAGGACAGGGATTCAAAAAGAGTCCTGGCTATGGCTAATGCGGCCTATGCTGCGATTCAGAAGAAGAATATCATCTACGCTGAGCCTCCGGCAGGATTTATAGAGGATGGACAGAAGATCCGATTCATAGACGAGTTGATGGCAGTGCATATGGGAACCTGCCTGGATCTGACATTGCTTTATGCCGCTTGCATCGAGGAAATGGGACTGAACCCCATTCTTGTTTTGGTGGCGGGACATATCTTTGCAGGTGTATGGCTGATTGAGGATTATTTCCCGGATACATGCACCAGAGATCCTGCACAGATTGAGAAGCGTATTGAATTGGGCGAGTTGATGGTGGTTGAGTGCACCGCCATGTGTGCCGGTAAGAGTATCAGCTTTGACCAGGCAATGGAATCCGCCAGAAACACTTTGTCCAGACATGAGATTTTTGAAAGTGTCATTGATGTCAGACGCGCTCGTAAGGGTAATATCAAGTCCATGCCTCTTGAGAAGAAAGATGGAGGTTTTACCGAATTAGAGCATGCCGAGCGCAGTGATAAAGAGATCACCGGACTGACCAAAGCGGAAATGGAGCACTTCATCAATGAAGAACTGCAGTCCGAAAAGATCACGAAGCAATTGCAGTGGGAGCATAAGCTCCTTGATCTCGGCGTGCGGAATCCTCTGATCAACATCTCAAAGAATGCGATTCCTCTGCTGGCCGGCGATTTAGCAAGCCTTGAAGATGCTTTTTCCGAAAATGGAGAATACAAGATCTGCCCGATTCCTGAGGAATGGGATGCCAGAGGCGTAGACGATTTCCATATCAGAGAAAAGAGGAACCTGGTCGGAGAGTACGCAGAACTGATTCGGCAGGAAGTAAAGAAGCATCGTCTACATACCTATCTGCAGGAAAAAGAGCTGGAGAAGAGCGTCGCCAGAACCTATAGAGAGACTAAAGACAATATGGCAGAGAACGGCGCCAATACATTGTATCTGGTCCTCGGAGAACTGAAGTGGACGGAAGGAAAGACGGAGAAATCCAAGTATTACTATGCGCCGATCGTCCTTATCCCGATTGAGATCATCAAGAAATCCGCAAGTGCAGGATATATTATCCGGGGAACGGAAGATGAAACACAGGTGAATTCTACCCTTCTGGAGTTCCTGCGGCAGAAGTTTGACCTTGATATCACGGGGTTGAATCCGCCTCCGACGGATGACCACGGTGTCGACATTGATAAGATCTTTGGCACCATCAGACATGCCATTCTTGCCAATAAAGGATGGGATGTGCTGGAGAATGCTTACATCGGCAACTTCTCCTTTACGCAGTTTGTCATGTGGAATGACATCCACAATCATCCGGAAATGCTCAGGCGGAGCCCTATTGTTCAGGCTTTGATGGATGGTGATGTGGAGTGGAAGACCTATACCCCTTCTGCAAAACAGGAGGACGAACCTTATCTGCCGGTATCCGTGGATGATTCCCAGCTTCGTGCCATCAACATGGCGGTCAATGATGTGAGTTTTGTACTTCATGGCCCTCCGGGAGCAGGTAAGTCGCAGACCATCACGGCTATGATTGCGAATGCAATCACCAGAGGAAAGTCGGTTTTGTTTGTTGCAGAGAAACCGGCTGCTCTTGATGTGGTAGAAAAGCGCTTAAAGAGTATCGGTATAGGAGATTTTTGCATTGAGATCCATTCCAATACTGCAAAGAAATCTCATGTCCTGGATCAATTGAAACGCGTGAAAGAAGATTTCCGTGTTTTGGGGCTAAAAACTGACTACGCCGCCAAAACAGCAGAACGCAGAATGGCCAGAGCAGAGCTGGATGCCTACGGCCAGGCGCTTCACAAGAAGAGAAGTTTTGGCCTAAGTGTAAAGGAATTGATCGATGAATATGAGGCTATTCCTGAGCAGGAGAAGAGAGTTCTCTTTGACAAAGAATATATAAAGAGTGTTTCCCGGAAGGATGTAGAAAAGGCTGTGACTCTGATGGAGAGAATGGTCGCAGCGGGTAAAATTCTGGGGCATCCCGGAGAGAGTGTTTTCCGAACGGTTGGGCAGACGCAGTATTCGATGCTTTTCCGGGATAATCTGGAAGAGGCGCTGCTTAAGTTCGAGCAGAGTCTTAAGAAGTATGCCTCCGACGCGGAAGGATTTGCAGCAGAAGCCCAGCAGAGCACACCGAAAACTAAGTTGGATTACATGGCTCTGCTTGCATTGGCAGATGCTCTTCCCAAAGCGGATAATCTTCCGGATTATTTGCTTCAGGAAGGTACGCTGAGCCTGATGGAAACTTCCTTGCTGAAATTCATTGAGAAGAGGAATATTTACGCAGGGGAAAAGGGAAAGTTTTTCGCAAAATATAAAGAGAGCATTCTGACTGTTGATCTTGCTGCCTTTTCACAGAAATACGAAGAAGCTGCCAAGAAACTTCTCGGAAAGGATAAGGCCATTAGCGCTGTCTCGGAGGAATTGGGACAGCATACATTGTTTGCTGTTAATCAGGGGCTGATTTCGGAAATAGCAAAAGATATAGAAGGCTATAAACAGGCACAAAGCACCTATGAAGCTGCGTATGCGGAGATTCCTGCGTATGCTAAAGAACTGGCAACCACCAGCCTTTCCCCGGAAGATGTAAAGAAACAGATTGCCGATTACAGGGATCAGATATCGTCTGTAGAGAGTCAGTTGGAAGTTCTGAAAAAGCTGAAATCCGCAGGCGTTTATGAAGCTGCGAAAAATAAGGTTGTGTCTTTGATGGCAGCAAAAGAGGCATATGAGAAGGCAGAAGCGGAAGTAGAAGAACTTCTGGTAACAAAGATGCCGGAAGATGGAGAGGACTGGGTACAGGGAAAACTGAATTTTGCGGAACTTGCGATGAATAAAAGTGCGGAGCTCCGTAATTGGATTGCATTCGGTGAGACCAGAGCAGAATGCCTTAAGGAAAATCTCCAGCAGATCTGTGATATGTACCTGGATGGACTCGAAGGGGACAAGGTTGTACCGGTATATCTGAAGTCACTCTACAGAGCGCTGCTTAGAGATGCACTTGAGGAAGATCAGGTTCTGAACCGCTTTAACGGAAATACCTTCAATGAGCGCATTGGCGAGTACAAGAAGCTGGAAGAGCAACTGATTGAGATTACCAAGCAGGAAATCATTTACAATCTGTCTCATAATCTTCCGGTAGGATATTCTGCAGCCGCTCTCAGTGGAGAGATGAAGATTCTTAACAAAGCGATCACCAGTGGTGGTCGTGGTATGTCCATCAGAGAACTATTTGAAAAGGTTCCTAATGTCCTGCGTAAGATGTGTCCCTGCTTCCTGATGAGCCCGCTGTCTGTAGCACAGTATATTTCTGCTGACAGTGATCTGTTTGATATTGTGATATTTGATGAGGCTTCTCAGATCAGGACATGTGAAGCCATTGGGGCTTTGAGTCGAGGTAAGAATGCAATCATCGTCGGTGATCCCAACCAGATGCCGCCTACCAGCTTTTTCTCCGGTGACAATTTTGACGAGGACAATGTGGAAGTAGAAGATCTGGACAGCATCCTGGATGACTGCCTCGCCCTTGGCATGCCTGAAACGTTCCTGGAATGGCATTACAGAAGTAAGCATGAAAGCCTGATTGCCTTCAGTAACCAGAGCTTTTATGAAAACAACATGATGACATTCCCGTCTGTAAGTGACAGGGAGCGCAGGGTGAAACTTTGCACCTTGAATGGTGTGTTTAAGTCCGGGAAGGACAGAACGAACGAAAAAGAAGCAAAGGCAATCGTGGCTGAGGTTCTGAGACGGTATAACACAGAGAGCCTGAGAAAGTACTCCATCGGTATTGTTACATTCAACCAGCCGCAGCAGAAGCTGATCGATAACCTTCTGGAAGAAGAGTTTAAACTGAATCATGATTTTGAACTATGGGCTACCACAGGTGAGGAGCCTCTCATCGTAAGAAATCTGGAGAATGTGCAGGGTGATGAAAGAGACATCATACTGTTCTCGGTTACTTACGGAATGGACGAAGAAAGACGCTGGCGTCAGGACTTTGGTCCTTTGAATAAAGAAGGTGGCTGGAGACGTCTTAATGTGGCTGTATCCCGGGCTAAGTATGAGATGATCGTATTTACATCGATTACTCCCGGCATGATCGATGACACCGGAAAATCTCGCGGTGTTAAGGGCGTAAAGAGCTTCCTGGAATTTGCTGCGAATGGTTATATCAAAGGAGATGTACCTCAGGATAAGACCAAGGCAAAAGGCATTGAAGCAGCTATTTGTCGCAAATTGGAAGAGAAGGGGTATTCCGTGCAAAGGAATATCGGACACTCTAAGTTTAAGATTGACATAGCTGTCGTAAATCCTTATGACGAGAACGAATACATCCTTGGTATTATGCTTGATGGAGATACCTACAAAGATTCCTTGGAGAATACTAAAGACAGAGAGATTTCCCAGATCAGTATTCTGAAAGGACTGGGATGGCATCTCCACAGGATCTGGACGATGGACTGGTGGGATAATTCCGACCAGGTAATGGCTGACCTGTTCAAAGTGTTGGATGCCCGTAAAGCGGAAGTGGCAAGCAGTGAAGGTAGGGTAAAGGACTTTGACTATTGTCCTGAATCCGAGGAGCTGGATCCTGTGAACACCACCAAGAAGGATAAGAGCCTTACGGAGAGGAAGAAGCGGTATGTCAGGATCACCGGAATGGATGATACCAACCGCTTTACCAAGAAGATTGCCAAAGTCCTTATCTTGGAAAACAAGATATATGAAACGCCTAAGGGAGATTTCTTTAATCATGTTCATGTTGGCTATCTTTCGGTAAACCACAGTGAGTTCGATAATTATGCTACTTACTATGTACCGCTGAAGGATTCCGATGAAAAGGTTCTTCTCCTGGTGGACGAAAAGCATATTAAGAAGCTCGTTAAGAAGTTTGTCGATGATGATGCGCTGCTGGATTATGCCAATGCCTTCAGTGTTTTCTATCCGGAGATAGCTGCGGAGGAGATTTTTGCTGCGCTGTCGGATTGCATAGATCCCAAGGACGAACTGAAGCGTTTTAAGGTGATCAGGGTATCTCTTCCCAGGGTCAAGTACAGTGAGGAAGAGGATTTGCTTGAAGTATTGGTTGGCAGTGATTCCGAGGATTCTACTGATGAAACCTCTGAGGACACGGCTGATGAAGAGCAGGAATCAACAGAGGATTCTGAATAACACTTGTGCAAAGGAGCTTAATGATGAACTTTCAATTCGCACCGCTTAGTCTTTTGAAGTATCACAATGAGCACAGTCGCTTTGAAGACAGAGACTATGTGATGGGCATGGCGAAGAGGCTTGTGGATCTGTTGAAAAGCTTTAAAGTGAATGTGACCATTACGAATATCGACATGAGCCCGTATGCTGCTTGTTTTGATATGGTTCCGGATCCGGGAGTAAGCGTTAAGGCAATCAAGGGATTGCGTGTTGAGATTGAGGTGCACATGGGCTTCCCTGTGGAGATTGTCAGCATTGGTGAGACGGAGTTTACGCTCAAACTGGCTATCAAAAACCTCGACAGACCACTTCTGGGATTAAGGGAGATTCTGGAATCGGATGAATTCAGAAATAACGATTATGAGATTCCAATCGCAGTGGGAGGAGACGTCCTTGGCAGACCCTTTGTGTTTGATATGGCTGATACACCCCATTTGCTTGTAGCGGGAGCAACCGGATCCGGAAAAAGTATTTTCCTGCATGATATGATCCTCAGTATCCTGTATTCACGGAGGCCTGATGAGGTGCAGCTTATTCTTGTGGATCCGAAAATAGTGGAATTTAAGCCGTATGATGGGATTCCGCACCTGCTAATGCCTCCCGTTCTATCTTCCGAAAATGCTTACAACATTTTGGGGTGGGCTGAAGATGAAACAATGAGACGGTACAACAAGTTTTCGGAATGTGGTGTTAAAACGCTGGACGCATACAATACCTTATCATCCGGTCAGGAGAAACTCCCCAGAATTGTTATCATCATTGATGAGTACATGGAAATGATGGAACAGATGAAGAAGGAATTGGAGGAGATCATTAAGAGGATTGCACAACTTTCCAGAGGTGCAGGAATTCATCTGGTACTTTGCACGCAGCGCCCTACCGCAAATGTTGTTACTCCCGACATCAAGGCAAACCTTCCTTGCAGAGCATCATTTACCATGGTTGATTCCAGAGAGTCCAAGGAGATTTCTGAACGTACAGGTACGGAGCGCTTGCTTGGAAGCGGAGATTTACTTTTCTCCAAATCGGCGGCATCGCGTACCGTACATGCGCAGACGGCGTATGTGAGCTATCCGGAGATTGATGCGGTATGTGACTGGTATCGGAACAAGTATCGTCTGAGATAGGATGCATAGGAAGCGTTGTGACTTGAAAAATCTCTATCATTATGAACTGGATGACCGCTACTAATATGGGGAGGGGTTTAAGAAATGAAAAAGGTCAGCATATTTGTTTTGATTACGATCTTGGCAATATTTTTTTCGGCTTGTGGGAAAAGCGAGCCGGAAGTTGGGGGCATTCCTGTTCCTGATGTTAGGGGATTAACGGTACCTAATGCAATACAGCAATTGAATGAGGCGGGTTTTACAAATATTGAAACAACAGGCAATGGCGATGTTCAGGATAATTGGATCGTATCGTCGCTCAATCATGAACCTGGTGAAAATGTATCGCCAGATTCCAAACTTGTTTTAACATGTAATTGGATTTGTCATTTGTACGTAGATGTCAAATCAGAAGCAAATTTGTTGTTCGCAAAATATGATATCGTAATTTACATTGACGGTGTTGAGTTGGGAACTGTGCCGAATGGGGAGAGATATACCCACTTGTCAGATCTTTTTGATGGGAAGCATACTATTAAAGTTGCCAAAGCCGGTGATGATTCTGTTCATGGAAGTTACAACATTGAAATGAATGGAGACATGGCTTTTTCATGTATTGTTGGTCACAGCAAATCTTCAATTGATTTGAAGGAGATTGAGGTTAAGGAAGGATTAACAGAAATTTATCTCACGGTGCCGGATGTTACCGGTATGGTGTTGAGCGATGCTATGTCTATTCTGAAGGAGGCAGGTTTTACAAATGTGAGAGAAGAACCCTATCGAGAGATATGGGATAAGAGAAACTGGACGATTATATCTCAAGGAATTAAGGCTGGCGATACTATTGATAGGAATACTCTGTTTGAACTGAACTGTAAAAAGACCACAGAAATCATTGAAGATGCATTAAAGGCCATGAGCATACCTGAAATCGAGGAATATGCCAAAGAAAATGGTTTCAGCGTTAAATATGAGAATGATTTTGGAGGAGATATTACAGATCGTTTTTATACTTTTCCGGAAGATGAGAGAAATGAAATCAGTATTGTTTCAGTTTTTGTAGTCAGTGATCGAATAGTTGTAGTTCTTTCTGATGATGTTTACCTTTTAGATCCTGATTTTAAGGAAGAAGAGACGGGCGATTTGGGTGGGGTTTATTACTCCACTAATTCTGAAGAAACTGTTAAAAACGGCAATGCCGGTATTTATTCATATAAAAATGCCGGAAAAAGTTACCAGCAGTATTTCATAATTGATTTTGATGAAGGGTATGTTTACTACTTCATGTATGGAGAAGGAAGCATTTCAGGGGATAAACTGAAAATCGAATCCGGAAATCTGAATGATTCTTTAAAGATTACTTACCATACTGAGGATGGAGACTGGTCAAATTATTTGCATTTTCATTACAAGGACAATCCACAGAGATTAATCCTGACCGATAATGATGGTCTTGAAACCGAGTTTATTCCCACAAGTATAGATGCGGCGTTAAAATTGAAAGAAGAATATAAATTCGTTGAGTATTGATGTTATTTCAAAGTGCGGACTTCGTGGTGGAGCAATATGAAATACCTGGATGTTGTGAAAGAAGCAAAATGCCGTATGCGTGATGGTAAGGGTAGAATCCAGTTCGTAGAATGCAATCTTTGGAAAAATGGAGACCAGATTAATCTCTGGACTTATTGGCAGGGATTCCAACTGAAAGACATCGATAAGAAGGGTGTAGACATTCTTCTGGTCGGTCAGGATTGGGGAAACCCTGAAAGCGAGAGAAACAAAGAAGTCTGCCAAAGTATTAAGGATATTCAGGATGGAGTCCCTGGAGCCATGTATTTAGCGACTGTCAGTCCGACGGATAAAAGGCTTGCATCGATGTTTGAAGCGTTTGGAGAAGACATTAAAATCAATTCATTAAATCCAGGGATGAGACTTTTCTTTACGAATTATTCGCTTGGGTACAGAGGTGGCTCTGAAACCGGAGGAATGACGAAGACAATTATGTGGCAGGATAAGGAACTCTTTGAAATGCTAGTCGAAGCGATTAATCCGAAGAGCATCATCTGCTTAGGGAAGATTACTTTTGAAGTAGTAACGGATCAGACGGTTCGGAACTTCACGCAACGGCTGAGGGAAGGTAAGCCTTTTAAGGTTGAGTATCCAAAGAATAAGGCGATTCCGGTATACGGAGTTGCGCATCCCGGATCCAGAGGTTTGTACAATGTTGGGGGCGAGACTAATATGAGGGCGGCCTGGGATGTAATCGCTAAAGAGTATGCTGCGCAATATCGTTAGATGACTGTCAGAGATGGTGTTAAGGAGACTATTGATGGTAGGTAAATATCCGGTTGTAACTCTTTGCGGAAGCACTCGCTTCAAAGAACAATTTATGGAAGTGCAGAAGTGGCTGACGCTGGAAGGGAAGATTGTCATCAGTGTCGGATTGTTTGGCCATTCCGGAGACAGCGAAGTATGGGAAGGGATGGATGAAGGGACGCTTTCAAAGACCAAAGAGATGCTGGATGACATGCATAAGCGGAAGATCGATATGGCAGACTCTATTTTTGTCATCAATGTGGGTGGCTATATCGGGGATAGTACCAGGTCGGAGATTGCGTATGCTGAGGCTCATGGCAAGAAGGTAGAGTATTTGGAACCTATGGTCTAATCATGATTATCGGTATTGCATAATATATGTATTGGGGGGATTATGTCAGGTCGGAGAAGGTGAAGAAAAGACAGCGGATTCCGCACGCTTTTGCTGCTGGTTATTTTTCTGGTTGCATTTGGCGGCGGAATGACGGCGCAGAATAAAGAGTTCCTTGTGGCGGTGGTAGTGATCATTGCAGCAATGCTCATTGCGTTGCATTTCCTGAAAAGAGTTCGTTCGGGGAGAAAGAGCGGTGGCGTGATCGATGGCCTGATGGACAGCATCTTTGATGAGAACTGGATTGGAAGGCGCGGTGAGAAGCTGACGGAGCGGGAACTGAAGTATGTCCAGCTTTTCGGAAGAGACGGCTATACGCTGCGAAATGTTTATCTGCCGAAGGATAACGGAGAGACTTCGGAGATCGATCTGCTTTTCATTACACAGAAGGGAATCTTTGTATTCGAAAGCAAGAATTATTCCGGATGGATCTTTGGAAATGACGAGGACAGGTACTGGATCGCATCTCTTCCGAACGGGCAGAAGAATAAGTTCTACAATCCTGTCATGCAGAACAAAACGCATATCAAGTGGCTGCGGAACTATGTCGGTGAGGGGATTCCGTTTTTTTCCATCATCGTGTTTTCCGAAAGATGTGAATTGAAAAACATCACCTTGCAGACCTTCGATGCCAGAGTGATCAAGCGTGATCAGACCTATGCTGTCGTTCGTGATATATGGGATGATCACCCGGATTGTCTTTCGGAGCAGAGCGTAAGAGAGCTGTATGACAAGTTGAGCCCTCTGACAAATGTGGATGCTTCCGTAAAGGCTGCGCATATTGAGAACATAGAGAAGAAATATAAAGGGGCGCCTGCGCCTGAACCCGTCTGGGCAGAACCTGAAGAGGAGATCGTGGTTGACCATCCTGAAGAGGGGGTTGAGGAACTGGTGGCAGATGCTTCGGAGATCGTTGTCAGTTTCGCTCCCAGGAAGTGTCCCAAGTGCGGAAGCGAATTGGTTTTGCGGACCGCCAAAAAGGGGAGTAATGCCGGGAAGCAGTTCTTCGGATGCAGTGCTTTTCCGAAATGTAAATATATCCAGAATATTGAATGACAAATGCCTTTTCAGGGCACCACTCTGTTGATGGGAGTGAATCCTTGCGTGTCATATTATCTCGGAGGTGTAACTTATGACAAAAGTATATTGCTATTCGAAATGTACAACATGTAAGAAAGCTCTGAAGTGGCTGGATGATAACAAGTTCGAGTTCGCTTTGATCGATATCAAGGAAGACCATCCGGATGAGAAGACTTTGCGTCAGCTTCATAAGAAGAGTGGACTGCCGTTGCGGAAGTTTTTCAATACCAGCGGCCAGCTGTATCGAGAAATGGAGCTTTCTAAGAAGTTACCGGAGATGAGCGAGGACGAGTGCTTTAAGCTCCTGGCATCGGATGGGATGCTTGTGAAGCGGCCGCTTCTGGTGACGGAGGATGCGGTGATCCCTGGATTTCGGGAAGAGGATTGGAAGAAGGCACTGACATCACAAAAGTAACAGCTGACGCAATCGTTTTACATGACTGATTTATGAAGTAAGGTGCGAATATGCTTTTATTCTCGACTCTGTTAAAGACAAATGAATCATTTACGCCGGAAGCGTTTGGACGTTCCATCATTGAATGGAATCAGGGAGGACCGCACAAGGAGAATGTGATCCCTGATATTTCATGGAACGGGGAATGGGACGCTTTCTTTGGGGATGAGCACCTTTGGCTGGAGTTTGCCCGGATACCGGATCTGGAGATCTACGCGGCGCGGTATGAGAAGGTGAGCGAGGACGGCGCTGTCTGGGATACGGATTATATCGCGGATTTTTCGAATCGTACGATATCGATCCGTTTGGAGAGAAGTTTTCTGGAGGATGCGACTTCCTTCCAGGAGGATTTTTCCACGCCCTATTATATCAAAACGCTGATCCGTGACGGATATCTGGAGATGGATGGGGACATCCCGGTGGATTTTGCTCCGAAGGAAGTAACGGAGACGCAGAGGGATTGGCTGCTGGAAATCCTGAAGGGGAAACGCTTTTATGCGCTCCCGATTGTATATGTTACGAGAAAGTCGGATGGAGAGTTGCCACTCGATGCCACGTTTTTGGCACATAAATTGAAGGGCGCTGCTCATGTGATCGTTGAGGGGCAGGGCGCGCTATCGCGTGAGATTCACAGAGATTGCGGGAAAAAGTATGAATGCAGCGGGCGGATCGGAATCTATGATCTGAAGTCGGAGAGTGAGAGAAAGCACCGGTATTTCAAGCCGCTCAGCGGAGAGGAGACCCCGGAACGGTTCATGGATCGTCTCGTTAATGACGTGATCCGTTACGCGTTGATCCGTCGGCCCGCGGATCTGGAAACCTGGAATGGAGTAAACAGGGCGCTCCTGCAGCGGAGTTTGAATGAACAGAGACGGCTTCGCTCGGAAGCCGAAGCTGCAAGGGCTGCGGATCGTCAGCTGAATGATAAGCTTCTGGAGGAATTCGATGACGATTCTGCGCAGAAGGATCGCAAAATTCAGAGTCTGATGAATGAGAATGCTTCTCTGCAGGAAGAGAACCTGAGGCTGAAGGAGAAGTTTCAAAAGACGGGTCATGCACCGGTATTGTACTTTGGTGATGAACCCGAGCTCTTTGCGGACGAGATCAAGGATCTGCTTCTGACGGTCCTGTCGGAAG
>JAEEGL012260894.1_pt1 | contig 14975 bp, 11 predicted proteins | sample 9134231 | NCBI WGS metagenome assembly JAEEGL01 (sample SAMN16246548, study PRJNA631951) | gut metagenome | biome: gut microbiome; feature: rumen; material: fiber-attached | host: Bos | place: Iran: Karaj | collected 2018-10
AACAAAAATAGATGTTGTGGCCGGGGATGTTGTAAGGCTCAAAGGAACGAATAACAAGTATTGTGACGGAAACAACAAGAGTTATAACGGCTTTGATTGTTACAACATGTCAAATGCTGCAACATATAACGTTGAAGGTAATGTGATGAGTTTGGTGTATGGGGACAATTTTGCCGATAAAGTTGAATTGCCTGCCGGAAGTACTTTCACTTTCAATTCATTATTCAGGCGTGCGAATGTTATTTCAGCTGAAAACATGGTATTCCCTGCCACGGCATGTACGGCATCTTGCTACCGTGGCATGTTCTCCAAGAGCCCGACACTTGTCACGGCTCCGAAAATATTACCAGCTACGGTTCTTGCGGACAGCTGTTACAAGTATATGTTTGAGGATTGTAGCGGGATAGAAAGTGCGCCGGAACTCCCAGCCGACACATTGGTTACCAGCTGTTATGAAGCTATGTTTACGGCCTGTACAAATCTTAACTATATTAAATGTATGGCAGTTAGCGGGTTTACGGCCTCCAAGTGTAAACAAAATTGGGTCATCGGCGTCGCCCCTTCTGGTACATTTGTCAAAAACAGTAATGCCACAACCACCCAATGGGGTAGGGGAAACAGCGGAATTCCTAACGGTTGGCTTATCTATGACGATGTTGCGGTCTCGGTTCCGGTAATCACTTGCGACGTTAACAATATCGTAACGATAACTTGCGATACCCAGGGCGCTACGATTTACTATAGATTAAACGAAACGGGAGACTATTCGGCATACACAACCACATTCACAATAACCGCGGATACTGTCGTTGAGGCATATTCCGAATTAAGCGGTGAGGTAAGTAGGACGGTGACCCAGACCTGCGAATACATAAGTGATGACCCGTACGAGTACTCAAACAGGAACCTGAGCAAGTGGCAGTACAACAACCAGGAGGTCGAGACCCCGTATTCCGTTAACAGAATTGACGGCCATTCAGCGAGTTATGCCAAGGGTACGTTCAACTTTGAGACCGGTTTCGCTTTGAAGGAAGCCCAGCCGACATATCTCTGGTTCCAGCACGCGGACCAATCAGCAACGGTCTATATTGATAATGTGCAGGTTGAGAAACACTGGGGTGGCTACATCTCTTTCTTCGTGGATATTTCAAATTTCGTACACAGCGGCCACAACAGCGTAAAGGTCGCCCTTAAGAACAACGAAGGAAACAATCTTGCCCCCGCCGCCGGTGACTTCAACTTCAACGCCACGCTCGGTAATGTCAAGCTCTACACCAGCCCTTACCTTCCGGCGATGAACTACGGCTATGACGGTTTTCATGTAACTTCCGATGTAGCAACCTCTTCCGCGACGATAACCGTGGCGACCACCATTCCTACCGGCGCCGTTGTTACCTGCGAGATTGATGACGGAACATATCATTACGGAACAAGTGCCAACAGTACGGGCGACGAGATGATATTCAGCGCCACGGTAACAAATCCTCATCTCTGGAACGGTCTTTCTGACCCGCACCTCTACAACATCACGATGGAGATTTACCATGACGGTGACCTCTACCACAGATATGTAAGGCCATACGGACTCAGGTTCTATGAGTATGTGATTAACATGGCATCCGGTGACGGGACATACACCGGTTTCTTGCTTAACGGACAGCCTTACCTTCTCCGTGGTTGCTGTATGCACGATGATATTGCAGGAAAGGCTAACGCGTTGGATGACACTGATTACGCGACAACATTTGCAACCATCCAGGAACTTGGTTGTAACTTCTTACGTCTTACCCACTATCCGCACCCTAGGGAGACCTATGATTGGTGTGACAGGCTCGGTATCATTGTGCAGACAGAGGGTCCTTGTGTCAATAAGATGCAATCCACGATGCCTACGGACTACTACGACCACCTGGAGACACAGTACGATGATATGGTCAACCAGCACTATAATCACCCTTGTATCATTTTCTGGGGACTCAGTAATGAAACGACGACCGACGATAAAGATTTCGCAAAGGCTAAGATTAACGGATATATTGCACGTATCAAGGCTCTCGATTCAAGCCGTCTTGTTGGATACGTAATGGCACAAGGACCCGGTTCTGACCCGAGCGCATATTACAACAATCCTGATGCTGACTGGTTTGGCTGTAACATTTACGATGGGTGGTATACTGCGCAGAATTCAAATGACCCGACATCTTCGTTGAATACTCGTGTAAGGAACGTTATAACGAACAAGAGCAAGATACTCTGTTATTCCGAGTATGGTTGTGGTGGTACACAGCATTGTCACTCAGATGACCCTCTGACAACAACAACAAGAGGAAACAATCCTCGCCATGACATTGAGTACATGATGTGGCTTCACGAAGGACAGATTGCGGCCATAAAGAACTTCCCTCAGTTGGCGTTCACCTCGCAGTGGCAGCTGTTTGACATAGCCGTGGCCAACAGAAACGAGGGTTACACAGTGTGTCTTGACGGTGTTAACACTTCTACGGATGACGAACTCAGAAGATTGAACGACAAGGGTCTGGTTGAAAGAGACCACGTTACGAAGAAGGACCCGTTCTACCTCTACAAGGCCTGGTGGAACAAGACCGACAAGTTCGTGCATATCTGCGGCAAGGATTACACCAAGACCACGGACAGGGTGATAAAGTGCTACACCAACGACGCCAACACCGGGAAGCTCTCACTCTATGTGAACGGCACCTTCGTGGAGGAGGTCACGGTGACGGACAATATCGCCACGTTCACCGCTTATAACTTCAATTCCGGCGACATTGTCAGGGTTGACGGCGCGGCGAGCACTGACACGTTCACGTTCGCCTGACCGGGAAAATTAAAAGGATGACACGGGTCCGGAAACGGGCCCGTTTTCTCTTTTCCGGGCTATTTATAGGGAAACGCTTGACCATGTTGACAGGAAGAACAGATTACCTTCACAAATACGAGGCCGACAGCGCCTTCACACCCGATTACGAGGGCTCCTACTACCACGAGCCTTGGGTCTCCTACACGATTGAGAACAAGGAGGTCCATTACAACAAGAGGTCCACTTACTCGGTGACCATCACATACACCGACAGGGGACACGCGGGCTCGCCGGTCACAAGGACCTACACCGGGAGCCAGGGTTCACCAATCCGGTTTGAGACACTTTCCGCCCCGGAGCCGTGGGTGGAACACGAGTTTCTCGGATGGGCTACGGTTGAGTGGCCCACCTACGCGCAGGTCCAGACACCCGGCTTCCTCACACCCGGAGGGTCAGAGACGTCCGCGGATTCCGACACCACCCTTTACGCCGTCTATTCAACCACATTCCAGGGACTCATCAACGAGGGATATGTGGATGTTGACGTGAACGCGGGTGTGACGTCTGATTTCAACCTCGGCGTGGGGATGTTCACCCGCGCCAACGGCTACCCGAAAGAGCTGGTGGCTGATTTCATGGATGTCTTCAATTCGGAGACGGGTAAAAGGGTATCCAAGATGGGGGTTGTCGGTGAGGGGACACTTCCGAACATATTCCTTTTCCCTTACCACGAGACGGTGACCGGCACGGGAAAGGAGATGTGGCTGACCCCGGACGAGTGGTACGACCTCTACAATGACACGCTTCTGTTCCACGGGCCCGTAGGCTCACAGTTCCGCGGGATTGACTGGTCTGGAAAGGATTCAATAACAATCAAATACGGAAGCCATGGTGTCGGCACCGAGACTTTCGGTCCCTGGTCGCCCCGTGTGGTCAACATTTATTTTGAGGACGGGTCCTACTGGTACATGAACAAGACATTCGGTAGCTCATACAACGGGTGTAGCGCCGAGATTATAAACTTCTCCAAGAACGGAGGCGGAAAATTGCCTGTCGGAAACTCGACACAGTCACATATGGGCCTCAACGCGGCTTTTGAGTGCGCCAAGAACCTGAAGGAAGTCCACGGTCTTGAGACAAGCGCCACCACCGTGTGGTCATACACCTTTGACGGGTGCTTCGGCATAGAGACCGTCCCCGCGTCAGATTTCGGCACGGCCATAACCGTTGTGAACTCAATGCTGCAGACCTTCAACAGGTGTTATGAGCTCCAGGAGATTGAGCCCGTGCTCTTCGTGTCCGCCGTGACCGACACTAACGCCACGTTCAGCAGTTGCCCTAAACTTGAGACAATATATCTCCATGGTATAAACGCGCTCCTCAATAAGCCCGACCCTAATGACGGCACCGTGTTTCCCAACCCGTCCGGCGTCAGCTGGTGGCTTGAGGGGACGAATCTCTCCCAGGCGAGTGTTGATTACATTGTGGCCAACCTTTATGAGTGCGGCGTTCCCGCCGACCCTGACTTTGAGTACAAGAAGATAAACTTCCCGGCCAACGCGACGCTTTCTAACGCGCAAATCACGAGGCTGAGGAATAACGGTTGGATTCCGTATATCGCCGGTGTTGAGCAGGATATTATTTAACGCTGTGTTTGGAAAAAATAAACGGACCCACGAAAGTGAGCCCGTTTTTTTTATATGTTTCTTAATCTATCCCATCACGTCCATCAGCCCGCCGTCAAGGTCTTTTTGGAGCTGCTCAAAGAAGCGCCTCTTGCTCTCGCTGACCGCTCCGGCCCTCGCCGCGCGGACAATGTCATATACGGTCCCCTCGTTCACCGGTTGTCCCGCGGGCGCCGCCTGTGTCATCAACGCCTTCCTCAGTTTCCCGTACATGTCCCAAAGACACTGCGGCATCTGCCTCTTAAAGCCTTCCTCATCATCGTTTATTAAACATTCACGAACAGCCCTTCCCTCAATGTTCTCCTTGTCATTTGAGGAACCGCCGCCAGCCCCGACATTTTTATCAAGACCAATTACCTCAAAATTCTTGTCAAGGTTAAAATCGGGACCGTATGTGTTAACCAGGTTTTGGTATGACGCCAACCTGTCTATTCCGGTGGTCCAGGTTATAGGCTCCATACCCCTTTCCCTGATGGGCTCAACCCAAGAATCCAAAACCGGTTTACTGATTGGGATGATGTCGGCTATGAGGTCGCCGTACGCGGACCGGAGCCTGCTGAACATTTCCTCCTCAATCTCCCCATTAAAGGGGTGCGCGGCTATGGATTTGGCTGTTTTTCCAGCCATTACGGGGCATATAACAGTCCTCAGACCCCTCCTGGCCGCCTCCTCAAGGTTGCTCAGGTGTCCGAGATGGAATGGCTGGAAACGACCCGTATAGACGTTCACGGGCATCCTGCCGCCATACCTGTCCTCCATCTCCTCATTGATGAGTCTTCCGGTCCGTGACGCGTGTCTGAAAGCCCTGCGGAGATTGTTGGCGATAACCGCCTCCGAGATGGCGTACGGGCTCTTTTCCTTTTCCTCCCCGTCATCTGGTCCGGTGACTTCCCCGACTGACTCAACGACCGCCTTGGCGACCACCGCCCACGCCTTCGGGTCCTTTCCCCCGCTTTTCACGAGCTTGACGAGGGCTATCGCGGCGCCCGGTTTCTTGAGCGTTTTGGCTATGACCTCGCTCTGGAACTCCAGTGACCTCTCCGGTATCTCGGCGATTCTCCCCAGCAGCCCCTTGTCCTTCCCGGCGGTGTCACCGGTCTCTTTCCCGTCATCCTTAAGCGCCCTGTGGACAGCCACGACCTCGTTCAGGGTCTGGCCGTAGCTCTCGTCCCTCAACATCATGTCAAGTCTGGCCGCGGACCCCTCCTTTCCCAGGAGAAGCCCCAGGACCGCCTCCACGAACCCCTCGGTCGGGATGAGCCTTTTCAGTACCCTGGACAGTCCTTTTCCCATGTCTATTCCGTCTCCCATACGTCCATATGTTTGTCAAAGTGTTTTATTATAATATAAATAGCCGTGAAACCCCGTGTTTCGTTTGTTTTTCCCGGTTTATTTTTGTACTTTAGTGATGAGGGAATATAACAGGATAAGGTTTAACAATTAAATGGATTATTTTAAGGACAATGAGATTCTGGAAAAATACGGGCTGGCGTCAATGTCACTTGAGCCCGGGGAGCCGATGACGATGGATACTATGTACGGACCATGGTCGATAACCGGGATGACACCGCGCCAATGGGAGCTGGTGTTCAGGGTTGATGACGTGAGGTACGAGAGGCTCGTGTCGGCCCTGAGGCGGTCTGAGGAGATGACGGAGAACGCGCCAAGCGGCCCCGTGCTTGATGACGGGCGCCTGTTCTTTGAGTGGGAGCTCGAGACACCGCACGGAAGATATAAGATAAAACACAGATAACGGATAAGATTAAGATTGACATGAATGACATGGACGAGATGACATTTTGCAGCAATTTTTTAACGGCGGCCGAGGTGGCCAATATGGAGCCGAAGGGCGTTACGGTCCAATCGGGTATAGGGGCATATGCTTGGGATTCAGGCGACTGGTATCCTGTGGGCGGGACACGGCTGGACACGGACGAGCTCGCGAGACGTGTGGCCGACGAGTTAAAGGGACAGCTCGACACCATCGTGAGGCCGGAAATCGAGGGAAAGTACAAGTTAAAGCACAGATAGAAGTAAAAAGTTATAAACATTTAAAACACAAGACATTATGGGAAAGTTTGAGGAAATTTTGACAACCACCGGTGACGCTGTCCTTCAGAAGCGCGCCAAGAATCTCGCCCAGGCGACCAAGGAGACCTTTGAGGACGAGAAGCGTGACCTTGAGAAGCGTGTCCGCAAGATTGAGAACGACATCATCTCCATGGAGGACCTCTCCGTCCGCTCGACGCAGGCCCTTGTCGTGAGTGAGGACCTTGACACCGCGGCCTGGGTGAGGAAGCGCGTGAACCTGGCGCTTGAGCTCCGCGACCTGAACATTGAGCTTGACACCGTGAAGAAGCTCATCGGGGAGTATTTTGACTAAACCGGCGACACATATGAGAACGATGAGGGAATACCTCTCCACGGCCGAGGGTGTCGGACAGATGTGGGAGAAGGTCAACGGGGTGCTTGACAACTTTGATTTCAGCGCCGTGAAGGCAACCATGGACGCCCTTGACTGGGGCTGGTCCTGCGGTCGTGATGCGGCCGAGAGGTATGAGGAGGAGGGCTGCCGGGTAAAGTGGCCGGAGGACGGCGAGGACACGTGCCTGTTCTATCCCGAGTGCCCGCAGATTTACAAGTTCGCCAGGAACCTGATAATCAGTACCGTGAGGGACATGCCCGATGACAAGGAGAGATGGTCGTCCTCAACCGGGGGTTTCAAGGTTGAGGTGGCAATCGTCAGGGACGAGGACACGGAGGGTTACGGGAGCGGTGTCGTGGCCGACGAGCCCGACGACTTTGAGCACCGGGTGGACATCACGCTGTATTTCATCGCCGCGGAGAGCGCGTCATATTAAACGCCATGTATATAGAGATAACGTTTTTCGCCCTGTTGAGCACGCTGCTGCTCTTCGGCTTCATAATCCTGGGGGTCGGCAGGTTCGGCCTCCTGGGCTCCTACTCGGCCTACTCCTCCAAATGGGGGAAGGCGGTGCCGATGAACAACATGAACCTTTGGACCATGGTCACGCTCGTCGCGGCCTTCGCCCTGTGCCCCGCCCTGCTTGAGATTGGGGCGGCGTCGGCCCTTCAGTTCCTGGGGTTCCTCACGCCCGTCTACCTCATAGTGGTCTCGCTGACCCCTGACTGGCAGACGGACAGGACACAATACATAATCCACATGGTCTTCGCGGCGCTCTGTTTCGCCGGGGGGCTGGCCTGGATGCTCCTGGTCATGCGGGGCTTCGGAATCCTGTGCGGCGTGGCGGCGTTCGTCCTGGCCCTGGCCCTGCTGAGCGGCACACAGAGGTCGTCGGCGGTCTTCTGGGCGGAGATGCTCATGTTCGCGTCGGTCTATCTCGCGGTCCTTCTGGCCGTGTTGTGACGTGTGAGGACAAAAAACGGGGGCGTGAACCGTCCCCGTCTTTTTTATTCTTGTTCCTCCTTGGTCTCCCCGCCGTTTTCCGCGGGTTTTTTCTTGTTTCTCCCAATCTCAATCTGGGCGTTGCCGTAACTGGCCTTGATTTTCGCCCCGCTCTCAACAAACCTGGGGATATTCGCCGTGGTGAAGAGAAGCCAGGTCCCGCCGAGTATCAGTCCCGCGGCCTTAAGCACGCTCGGGTCTATTATGCCGAGGGGCGGGACAATGAAGCCGGCGACAAGCAATCCTATGGATAGCAGGAGTATGATGTAGAGGCCTTTAGGCATGCCCCACATGATATCTTTGACAATCTCTCCCATAACCTTGTCTCTTTTGTCTATTATAAATAGTTTTCCCTGTTAAAAAAGCGGCTTCAGACATCCGTTTTTACGAGGCGTCCTGTACTGTCCAATCGGATGGGATACCGTCATCACCTCGTGACCAACCACCGGTACCAACAGGCATGCTGGAATCTTTGGCAAATGTACCTGATGCTGCCACACCATTTACCCAATTAGATGTACAATTAGATGTTGAAATATCAGTTGCCAAACATTTAATATAGTTAAGATTTGTACAATTACAGAACATATTAGCATAACAATTATTTGTCAATGCAGTAGCAGGTAATTCAGGTGCTGCTGTTAAGGAGGTACAATTATAGAACATATCAGCATAACAACCTACTGTCAATGCAGTTGCAGGTAAATAATTAGAAGGTGCTGCTGTTAAGGATGTACAATAAGAAAACATACAGTGATAACACCAACCTCCCAATGTAGTAGCAGGCAATGAAGGTGCTGTTGTTAATGACCTACAACCATAGAACATATTTTTATAACAATAACCTGCCAATGTTGTTGCTGGTAATTCTGGTGATGTTGTTAAACTTGTACAACTACGGAACATATCAGCATAACAACCTTCTGCCAATGTACTAGCAGGTAATGAAGGTGCTGTTGTTAATGATGAACAACCCTGGAACATATAGCAACATGCAGAATTTGCCATTGTCGTAGCACTTGTTCCAATTGAAGAAGGTGCTGTTGTTAAGGATGTGCAGCCAGAGAACATACTAGCATAACAATTATTTGTCAATGCAGTAGCAGGTAATTCAGGTGCTGCTGTTAATCCCGTACAACCATTGAACATACTATAATAACAGCCATCAGCTAATGTAGTTGCAGGTAATATTGAAGGTGCTGCCGTTAAGGAGGTACAGCCCTGGAACATACTATAATAACTGCCGGTCCCTAATGTGGTAGCAGGTAATTCAGGTGCTGCCGTTAAGGAGGTACAGCCAGAGAACATTGCTCTATAACAATAATTTGCCAATGTGGTAGCAGGTAACGAAGGTGCTGATGTTAAAGACGCACAACCATCGAACATATTACGATAGCAATAGTTTGTCAAAGTTGTAGCGGGTAATACAAGATTTTCAGTGGAAGTTAAACCGGTACAGGTATAGAATAAATGATTGAACGTATGACTACTTGCAATGGTAGTTGCCGATGTATAACCAGTGCTATCTATTAATGACATTATATTACCTTCAACTTCAAATTTTACATCTGTTGAACCGCTGAAAAAATTATATCTTGTATTACCGGAAGAATAAGTCGCATTATTTCCCCTAAACTGAACAGTATCGCCAGCACTTACCAGTATATTTGTTCCAGCTGTTGTTGATGTAATGCCTGTCCAGGTTTCTCCACTATCTAAACTATATTCAATGGCCGTCGTATAAGCTGTATTCTGTGCTTTCCAAACAATAGTTCCCCCAGACATAATCTTAAAGGTAAGTGGTGTCCCAAGCAACTTCTCATACTCACTCTTATTATAGTCAACATCACCGTTCTCCACGACCGCGCTGACCCACGGCTCATAATAATTCTCGGACCACCTGTCGGTGTCACGCTCCGTGACGGTCTCGTACTTGCGTATGTAGTTTCCCCTAAGCTCCATGTTATTTTGCCTTTTTATCTCCCATAAATAGTCCGCGGGGAAGGAAAAAGACCACCCTCCCCAGTCCTTTTTTTGCCCGCTCAAGGATATTTATAGGTATCAAAACTAACATTGTTCATTATGGAGGGTTACATACGCTACTACAAGCAGGGGAACGCGTTTGACGCGGACTACAACACCGACAATTACTACGAACCCTGGCTTTCCTATACCAGGGAATATTACCGTGAGGACTACAACAAATACAATCCCGTCAACGAGACACACATATGGGTGAACGGGGCCGCCGAGGACCTGACGGCTTACGCGGCCTTCAGGGATACCGGGCTGACGCTGACAATCCACTCCAAGGGGGGCTGGACGCTGGCCCTGACGGGATGCCAGTCCGATGTCACCGCGGTCACCTCCGAGGATATAACGGAGACCGTCATCCACCTGACATTCCCGGCCAACAAGGGCTCCACGGTGAGGAACATGACCGCGAGGTTCACCAGCGCGACCGACCCGAACGTCATCAGGATTGTGACGCTCTACCAGGCGGCCGTCTCCTATGTGTCGCTCACCGCGGCCTCCGAGGCCAAGCTCGCCTATAACGCCGGCTCCGCGGAGGTCAATGTCGCGACAAACACCGAGAGTGTGCTGAGCGCCCCCGCGGGATGCTCCGTCAACGTGACAGGCGTGACGGGGGACTCCGTCGTGACCTTCACCGCCCCGTCGCTCGCCGCGGGACAGACCGCCGACACCACGTACACCCTGACAGCCAGGACCGCGGACTACAACATGTCCGACGGCATAGCGATGGACACGCTCCAGATAACCCAGGAGGCTTATCCCTACATCAACGCGTCCAACGTCAACGTGGGCAGCGCGGCGACAGCCGGAAACGCCGCGTACACATCCAATTACGGCGTGACGGTCACCTCCCACTCGACCGGGCTGGTCAACGTGACGGCCGGAGCCAACAGCGTGTCGTTCACCATCTCTGACGACCCTGACTGCGAGGACCACACCTATACCATAACACTCTCAACAACAGGGACTTCCGGTCCAGCGGTATCAAAGACGATAACCGTGGCGAGACCCGCGCAGCCCGCCACGCTCTCCGTGGCGCCGAGGACCACAGGCTCCAACGCCGGCACGGTGACCCAGACCTTCCAGTCCAACGACGCCGTGACGGTCCAGATTGTGGGCAGCCCCTCATGGATTACACTCAACGGGGTGACCGGCAACACCGCCAGCTTCACGGTGACCCAGAACACGGGAGGCTCCGACAGGACGGCTACGGTCAGGTACACCACCGCGCACAACGGCACGGGCGGCACACCGGTCGTCGTGGACGCCGTAATCACCCAGACTTACGTGGCGTATGAGGAGACCCTTGAGAGCATAACCCCGACGTCCGTCACCCTGACCTACGCCGACACCACCTTCAACGCGAACGGCTCGGCGTCCACATCAACGAGGTACTGTACCCCCTCCACCTTCAAGGTTGAGTACGACGCGGTCTACTCCAACAACTACGACACCACCACGAGGACCGAGAAAGGGACACTGTCCGGGGTCAGCAACATCTCGTCAATCAAGTACACCAACGGCACGGGAGGCGGCGTGACGAACACGACCAGCGTCTACGCCAACAACAGGGGCACGACGACCGGCAACTCCAGGACAATCCTTACGATAACCGGGGTCAGCTTCTCCATCTCCGGCCAGTCGTTCACCCGGCCCGTGACGAACATACAGTTCACCCAGGCGGCGAACCAGGTGACCAACACCAACACCACGACATCCTCGCGCACCGTGACGGCGTCAACCGCGTACCAGACCACATACAGCGGCGTGTCAATAACATTGAGCGTCACCGGAACCTCCATCGCCGCCAACGGGAACATCACGGGAGGCGCCACGGCGGGGACAGCCACAGCGACGGAGACCGGGGCCGAGAACAAGTATTACAGGGTGACGAAATACACCGACACGGCCTACACGTACACCTTCACCTCCAACAGCACCAGCAGCGGCACGAGGACCGACACCACGGGAACCGCCCAGGCCGACAAGGTGACCTCAACGTCCTACACGCTCAACAGGACAAGCGCCATAACCAAATACACGGGTGACTGGCTTCTTGTCACCGGCGGCACCTCTTCCACCCCATACAAGTTCCGCGGTCCGGACAGGGGCACCACCACAGGCGGCAGCCGCACGGCCACCATCCAAGTGTACGCGTTGCGGGACGAGAGCAAGTCAGATACGCGGGACATCAGCCAGGTCCCGAACTCCATAACCGGCACCACCCAGGGCTCGCAGGCCACCACGACCATCTCCGGGGTGACGGGTTCCGAACTCAGTGTCAGCCCGACATCGATAACGGCCACCAGAATCTCCCCGGACAGGACGATAACGGTGGAGTCCTACGTCAACGTGACCACGAGCTCATACACCTACGCGGACGTGTGGGCCAAGTACTCGTCCGGCGCCAGCGCCAAGACGGGGACGACCCTGGTGACATCCGGGACATCCACGCAGTCGAGGATTCCGGTCAGGCCGACGTCAGCCTGGACAACCTCCCCGTCCTACGGCACGATAACCGTGCTCGGAGACGGAAGCGCGGGCACGGAATTTTATTACAGCGTCCAGTTCGGCGGCACGGTCCCCACGCCCCCCGGCTCAACGGTCGCCAACGGCGTCCTGAGGTTCACGAACCCGTCCGCCACCACCAAGACCGGACAGACACAGTTCTATTATTCCGGAACAACACCGGCGACTATAGTTTATCCCACAATCACAAGACCAAGTTATGGTGACTCTTTCATAACCAGCCAGGTGGATGTGAAACTCAACTTCAAACCCTCAGGGGGAGTGGCCACCACAGGCCGGAGTTGGCAAGGGTCCATAGCGCTTAATGTCAGTGGTTATAACCAAAACACCCATGAATCCTTTACGGATGTCACCCTGACAGTATACATTTCCGGTACCACCGTGGTAAATTCTTCCGCGCCTAACGGTGTGAGTTTCAGCAATGTGGGTGTCAGGAAAGGTTCCGGTGATTCCAGGATAAGTGTCAGTCTTTTAAACACGTCACCAAATAACCAATCCCTTGCATTTGAGGTCGAGACGCCAAATTATATGACATTGGAATATATGGGAGTATATAGCGTGATTAACCCGAGCTAACAATCATGAGAAAATCAACAAAAAAAATCCCTCACCTTACGGCGGGGGATTTTTTTATCATTTCACACACTCGTAAATCGTCAGGAGCGTCTGGGTCACCCCGCCGGACATAAACATATCGTCCGCCCAGATTCCCGTGGGGAGCAAGATAAGCGGCACGCTGACATTCAACATGAACGCTCCCGCGGGAAACGGCTACTGGTCCAAAACCTACATAACCGGCGACATTAACGACGCCCAGAGCTCCACCCAGACGGTGACACTCTCCACCAGCAACTGCGAGGTTGACGAGGAGATAACCTGGACCTGCGGCAGCTAGCGGACACGTGTCAAAAAATTGAAATTTCCCGCCAAAAGGGATGATAACGGAAGATGGTTTACTATTTATGGTAAACCATTTTTATTATGAAATATATACATTATTTTGACCTGGACGGCGAGTACCAGGATAAGAGGGGGAACGACTACCGTGAGCCGTGGGTGAGTCTGACGGTGAAAGGGACCGGTGATGTCAAATCGTTTATTGGTGAGGTTGGTCTAGTGGCTGTAGAAATGCAGTTTAATTATTTTGGTAGTAACGGTGATGATTATGTGAACACTGATATCATTGAAAGCGACATAACCGCGATTGATGGGGAAAACCAAACGGTAACTGTTGACGGTTATGTGTTTAATTTCCAAGATAGACAGGATGATAAGTATATGTTTGTATACCAAGGGGAATCTCAGACAACCGGAACAGTTGAGAGAACATGGGTTGAGGAACTTCAACTTGGTGAGCAAACCGCACAAATCAGCGCCTGCACCGTTAATGGCACTACTTTTGGTATGGTTAATTATGATGGCGGGTCTTATCAATGGTTGGAGGTTGATTTTACTACCATAACGGTAGGTTCGAAATCATTTACGGTTGACCATGAATTACAAGTCAATGAGTCTGTGACAATAACTGGGCAACTTAATTTTTTTGGGTATACATCAGAAGAACCTGCTGTTGGTGTTTTGTTTAAATACATTAACCACACCGACAGCACCATGGAATTTATAAGTGATAATGGAAGGCGTGTTCAAGTTGGGGATACCTATAATAACATAACCGTCAAATCAATTGTTGAGACTGAGGAAGGTGAGACTATAAACAGGGTTAATTATAATAAAACTGAATATGAAAAACAACTTGAGACACCATTGACATTTGATATACAAAGTAACGGTAACGTTGTTGTCGCCGGTCAAAATTATGATTTGGAATACAAGAAAAATGACGGCGAGTGGACCGTTGTCAATCCGGAGTCAGAATATGTTGAAATACCTGTTGTCGGTGGTGATACTGTCCAGTTTAGGGGTGATAACAACAATGGTTTCAATATTCCGATTTTCAGTGGTACAACATGCCAGTTTGCCGCTGAAGGTAATGTAATGTCATTGTTAAGAAAGGAGAATTTTAGCAATTTAACAAGTGTTCCTTCTTCGTCATTCAATAATTTATTCTCTAATTGTACCGGATTAACTGACGCAAGCGAGTTGTTATTACCTGCAACAACATTAGGAAATGGTGGTTGTTATTATGGTATGTTCAGTGGTTGCACAAGTTTAACCGCGGCGCCTGAATTACCCGCGACAACATTAGCTGATTATTGTTATCAGAGTATGTTCCAAGGTTGCACAAGTTTAACCGCGGCGCCTGAATTACCCGCGACAACATTAGCTGGTTATTGTTATCAGAGTATGTTCCAAGGTTGCACAAGTCTTACCACAGCACCTTCTATATTACCAGCAACAACAGTGACTGAAAGATGTTGTGGATATATGTTTAACGGTTGCACAAGTTTAACCACAGCGCCTGAATTACCAGCAACAACAGTGGCTGAAAGATGTTATGAATATATGTTCAGTGGTTGCA
>JAEEGL014091312.1_pt1 | contig 14975 bp, 12 predicted proteins | sample 9134231 | NCBI WGS metagenome assembly JAEEGL01 (sample SAMN16246548, study PRJNA631951) | gut metagenome | biome: gut microbiome; feature: rumen; material: fiber-attached | host: Bos | place: Iran: Karaj | collected 2018-10
ATTGGGGCTGCTTCGTTTGCATTGTCGCGAACGTGCATAATATCAGGGTTATCAAAACAGCGTACAACGTGAGCAATTACTGCACATTCGCGGATATTTGCCAGAAACTTGTTACCTAAACCTTCCCCTTTGGAAGCTCCTTTTATCAAACCTGCAATATCAACAAATTTTACTGAAGCCGGAGTCTTCTTTTTAGGATTGTGAATTGAAGCTAAAAAGTCCAGGCGTTCGTCTGGCAAATCAACAATACCGATGTTTGGGTCGATTGTACAGAAAGGAAAATTCTCAGCCGCAGCAGGAGCCGCTGTGAGAGCCGAAAAAATAGTAGACTTTCCAACGTTAGGAAGTCCAACAATACCACATTCAAGTGCCATTTATATTCTCCAAAATTATTTTAAAAAATTGTATCTATTAAATATAACGAAAAGTCTAAGTTTTAACAATTGTATATATTGAAGGATTATGGCTCTGCAAGGCTTTTGCATTATTAAAAGCAATGTTTAAAAGCAAAAAAAAACAGAGTGGAAGCATTGAGAACGCTTAAAACGGTTAGCGATTGGAGCTGCGCCGAAGGCGGCCACTGGACTGAGCGAACTAACGCAGTTAGTGGGCGAGGGAAGCGGCTGGAGCGCGAGAGCGCGGAACAGCGCAAAGCGCGACCGGCCGCGAAGCGGCCGGGAACCGCCGGAAGAAAAAATTAGGCTTAAGCCTGTTCAACGGCCTTTGCCAGCTGATCTGCGCAGCTTGTACTTTTTGCACCACAAGTGTTGCCTTTGAGTTTTGCAACAATTTCTGAGGCTTTCATTCCGTTGCAAAGTTTTGAAATTGCTTTGAGGTTGCCGTTGCAACCGCCTTCAAAACTGATATTTGTGATTGTTCCGTCATCATTTTTTGTAAAAGTAATTGAACGCGCGCAAACGCCTTGTGTTTTATAAGTTGTTTCCATAATTTTTAATATAATGAAATACGGCGCGTTTAACAATAATTTGATTTTAGATTTCTTCGAGTTCTTCGAGCTCTTCGAATTCGATTGGTTCTGAATCTGATATTATGGAATCGGCAATCTGGCCCGCGTCATTTAAAACGTAATTGTTATAACTGTTGATAACTTTGCTAAAGTCTACGCTAAGCAGGTTTCTAAAAATATTTTGTTCTTTTAATAGTGATTTAAAATCTTCGAGTATGAATTTTGTGATGTTTTGGGCAAGTTCGCCGTTTTTTGTCATTTCGCCGATTATCGAAATTGTTTTGTTTTTTGAAAATTCGCCTTTGTAGCTGCGGCTGTCGTTTAGTGCGCTTGTTATGTCGGCAACGGTTAAAATCCGCTCGGCCAGACTTAGTTCTTTGCTTTTTAGTTTTTTTGGATAGCCTTTTCCGTTTAGTTTTTCGTGATGTCGGTAAACTGCATTCAATATTTCATTTGAAACAAAGCCGTTTAATATTCGCCTTGAATGATTTACATGATGACGCATTATTATCATATCTTTTGGCGAAAGTCTTCCCGGATATTCCAAAATTCTTTGCGGAATTGCAATTTTTCCTATGTCGTGCAAAAAGGCGCTTGTAAAAAGTGTGGAAAGTTCATTGGAATCTAGCCCAACCCGCATTCCAAGCGAAATTGCGTAACTTGCTGTGTTTATTGAATGATTCATTGTGCTTGTACTTTTAAAATCCAAAAATTGTACAAGTATTTTTTGCAGCTGGCGGTTTTCTTCTTCTGTAAAATTGATTTTTTTTATGTAAGCCGAAAGTGTTTTTCGGTATTTGTTATTTTTGATTTCTTTGATTAAAGCATTATTTTGATTTGCCTGTTTAAAAGCTTTTACATAAACTGGATTAAAATAGCCTGGCGAAAGTTCATTCAGATTTTTTGGCAAAGGCTTGCCGCTTTGTTTTTGAATAAAATCGCTGATTCTTGCGCAAAGGTAAATTACATCTTTGTATTCCTGTTGATAAAGATATTTGTTCATTTCTTTATTGAAAGGCTGTACAAAGGTTTCTAAAGCTATTGCTTCTGTTTTGAGCGGCGTCATAAATTCCAGATAATAGCAGGCAAAAACATATTTGCTTTCGGTAGATTTTTTTGTGGAAAAATAATCTATTTGATTTATGTTTGGCTTGTAATCAAAAAATAAATCTTCGCGGAAAAAGCCGAGTGTATGAAAAAGGGCAAGAAAAATCAGATGATCAAATGAGCAGCGCTTGTTTAATGGATGTTGGCGTGCAACTTCTGCAGCCAGATATGCGGTTTGAATGCTGTGCAAAGTAATTTCTTTGTTTATGCAAGCAAGCATTCTTAGCGCTATATTTATTATCTGGTCAGTTTTCAGAATTTGTTTAATGGCAGGTAAATCTTCTGATAACCTCTGCATATCTTATATTATCGTCCTCTCTCCGCGTTTTATGAATATTAAGAAGGAATCAGCCGGTTTAGCGTGTAATCGCGCTGACGCCAGTTTTTGTCAACTTTTACTTGTAAATCCAGGTCGATTTTTTGTATGTAAATTTCGCTGAGCTTTTTTATGGCTGCCATTCTGATTTCTTTGATTTTAGCAGCGCCTTTTCCTATTACTATTCCTTTTTGGCTTTCGCGTTCAACGCATAAAAAGGCGCGAATCCAAAGTTTTTTGCCTTCGTTGCGGTGTTCTACATCTGCAACTTCAACATAAACTGCGTGCGGAATTTCGTCTTGCAGGCGATTTATTGCTTCTCCGCGAATTACTTCGCAAACGCGGAAGGTTAAATCCTGGTCGGTGTAAAGTTCTTCATCGTAAACCGGATTTCCTTCTGGTGAAATGCTGTAAAGGCCTTTTAAAACTTCGTTAATGCCAATATCTTTTTCGGCAGACATTTCAAAAATCCGCTCACTTGGAATCTTGGGAAGCTGTTCGCTTATAAACTGCCTGATTGGAAGCGGGCGGCTTGAAGGTAAATCGGTTTTATTGATTGCAACTACTGTTTTGCTTTGAAGGTCTTTAAGAAGTGCTGCTGTGTGAACTTCTTCTTCGCCAAGTGCTCTTGTTGAATCAATTATGTAAAGTACGCAGTCAATTCCTTCGAGCTGTGTTTCTGTAACGTTTTTTAGTTTAAGATTAAGTTTTTTTTCTGAATCGTGATAACCGGGTGTATCTATAAAAATCAGCTGGCCAAGACTTGTGTTTACAATTCCTTTTATGGCATTGCGCGTTGTTTGTGGAATTGGTGAAACTATGCTAACTGGTTCCTGGCAGGCGGTATTTAAAAAGGTTGATTTTCCGGCAGACGGGCGGCCAATTATTGCTACAACAGCTGTGCGGAGTGTTTCGTTGTTTTTGTTTTCTGTATTTAAATTTTCCATATTATTTTATTATAGCACGAGTTTTTGATAATGTCTAAAAGTGGAAAATCATATATTTTTAAATGGCATTTCTGATTTAACTGTGTTAAAATTATTAACTATGACTGATATAAAAGTTCATAATGGAAAGCCACTCGGGTTCGGTGCAGTTCTGACTTCAGAGGGCGTGAATTTTTCAATTTACAGTCGTGATGCTCAAAAAGTTAGCCTTGTTCTTTTTGATTCGGATAAGGCAGAAAAACCTTCGGCTGTAATTGATTTTGATAATGAGAAAAATAGAACGGGCGACGTTTGGCATATTCTGATTGAAGGGCTGGGCGAAGGCGCTCTTTATCTTTATAAAGTTGACGGACCTTATATTCCGCCAAAAGGTTTGCGTTTTAATCCTCATAAATATCTTTTTGATCCTTACGCAAAGGCTTTTACTTCGGGCTCGGTTTTTCGTTCCTACAATAAGCAATGGAAAGAAGGCTTTGAGGGAAATGCCGGCGGTGAACTTCAAAATCTTTCTGATTTTCCAAAATGTGTTGTTGTTAGTGATGATTTTGATTGGGAAGGTGACCGTCCTATAAACAGGCCTTTGGAACATACTGTAATTTACGAAACTCATTTAAAAGGCTTTACGGCGTCACAAACTTCTGGTGTTTCGCGTGAATATGCCGGAACTTACCGCGGCTTTGAACAAAAAGTTGATTATTTGCGCGAGCTTGGAATTACGGCGGTTGAGTTTCTTCCGATTTTTGAATTTGATGAAAATGAAAACGCGAATACGAATCCTCGAACGGGTGCAATGCTTGTAAACTATTGGGGCTACAGCACTATCGGATTTTTTGCGCCAAAAAACAGTTATGCTTTTGACCGCAACCGCGGCGGGCCTGTCCGCGAGTTTAAGAGTTTGGTAAAAACGCTGCATAAGGCCGGCATTGAGGTGATTTTAGATGTGGTTTATAACCATACGGCGGAAGGGAACGAGCGGGGGTACACTTTTGAATTTCGCGGATTGCAAAATGATGTTTATTATTCTCTTCCTGCAAGCGACAAAAATTATTATATGAACTTTAGCGGCTGTGGAAACAGCTTGAATTGTAGTCACCCTGTTGTTATGCAATTTATTCTCGATAGCCTTAGGTATTGGGTTTTACAAATGCATATTGATGGATTTCGTTTTGATCTTGCTTCTATTTTAACGCGTGCTCAAAATGGTGCTCCAATTCCTTTTGATTTTCCGTCTCTTACAGAAGCAATTAGTGCAGACCCTATTCTTTCTAAAACAAAGATTATTGCAGAGCCGTGGGATTGTGCCGGTTTATATCAGCTTGGCGGATTTCCTGGTGGTTCAAAAAATCGCTGGTGCGAATGGAATGGCCGTTTTAGAGACGATATAAGGCGTTTTATGCGCGGAGACGAACATTCTGCAACTGGTGCTGCAACAAGAATCTGCGGCAGCTCGGATTGTTATAATCACGACGGGCGTTCACCGCTTTCTTCTATAAATTTTATAACTGCGCACGACGGTTTTACTTTGAATGATCTTGTAAGTTACAATTGCAAGCACAACGAAGAAAACGGCGAAAATAACCGCGACGGTTCGGAAGATAATTTCAGTTATAATTATGGTTATGAAGGTGAATGTACAAATCCTAAAATAGAGCAGGCTCGCTTAAAATCAATTAAAAACTTTCTTATTTATCTTATGGTTTCGCAGGGCGTTCCAATGCTGCTTGGCGGAGACGAAATGCGCCGAACTCAAAACGGAAACAACAACGCTTACTGTCAGGACAATGAAATCAGCTGGTTTAACTGGAATTTGGCAGAAAAAAATAAAGGCCTTGTTCGCTTTACTTCAAAACTTATTGAACTTAGAAAATCCCACAATATTTTTAGCCGCATAAAATTTTTCCGCGACAATTATGAGAAGAGTGCAATTCCAGAAATATCGTGGTATGATATAAGCGCAAAAGTTCCTGATTGGGCAAAAATGCAGCGTTTTCTTGCTTTCAAGCTAAACGGGCTTGAAGTTGATAATGATTTTTATGTTGCTACAAATATGGATCAATATGATTTGACTATTACAATTCCAACTTTGCCGGGAAACAAAAAATGGTATCGTGTTGCAGATACTGCTTTTGAATCTCCTGAAGATATTGTAGAAAAAGGAAAAGAAGAGCTCCTTGCAGAACAAAAAAGATATGTTCTGATTTCTGGAGCAACTGTTATTTTAATAAGTAAATAAAATCCGGAGGTACTTAATTATGGAATTCAACAAAGAAGAGTTTAAGGCAAATCTTTCTGCACGACTTCGTCGTCAATATGGAAAAGATATTTCGCAAGCTAATAAGCACGACCTTTTTGATGCAGTTTCGGCTTCTGCGCTGGAACTTATAATGCCAAAATGGATGGCAACTCGCGCTGAATACGAAAAAAAGCCTGTTAAGCAGCTTTATTATCTTTCTGCAGAATTTTTAATGGGCCGTGCCCTAAGCAATAATCTTATTAATTCTGGTATTAAAGATGCTGTAAAAGATGTTCTAAAAGAAATGAACGTAGACTTTAATATGATTGAAGATGAAGAGCCTGATGCAGGGCTAGGTAACGGTGGTCTTGGCCGTCTTGCAGCCTGCTTTCTTGATTCTCTTGCAACTTTGGATTATCCGGGACACGGTTACGGTATTCGCTACGAATATGGTATGTTTGAGCAGCGCATTGAAGAAGGCTATCAGGTTGAATATCCTGATAACTGGCTTCAGCACAGAGACCCTTGGGAAATTAAACGAAGCGACCTTGCGGTTACTGTAAAGTTTGGTGGAAATATTGCTTATGGCAAAACTCCAGACGGGCAGCCGCGCTTTTTTATTGAAAATGCCGAAGAAGTTACTGCGACTCCTTATGATATGCCGATTATCGGTTTTGATACTCAGACTGTAAATACACTTCGTTTGTGGCAGGCTTCCAGCCCAAATGGTTTTGATTTACAACTTTTTAATAATATGGATTATAACCGCGCTGTTGAACGCCAAAATAGTGCAGAAAATATCAGCCGCGTTTTGTATCCGAACGATAATGGCCCAAGCGGAAAAGCGCTTCGCCTTAAGCAGCAGTATTTCTTTAGTTCTGCTTCTTTGCAGGATTTGGTTCGCCATTATGTTGCTGATTATGGCACAGATTTTTCTAAATTTTCGCAGCTTCATGTTATTCAGCTTAATGATACTCACCCGGTTGTTGCAATTCCAGAACTTATGAGAATTCTTCTTGATGATTATAATGTCAGCTGGGAAGATGCCTGGGACGTTGTAACTCATACTTTTGCTTATACAAATCATACAATTCTTGCAGAAGCGCTTGAAAAATGGCCTATTGAAATCTTCCAGGGCTTGCTTCCTCGCGTTTATCAGATTGTAGAAGAAATTAACCGCCGTCTTGTAATTGAACTTCGCCAAAAGTTCCCGAACGATTATTACAAACACGAGCATATGTCGATTATTCATAATAATATGGTTTATATGGCATGGATGGCAATTCACGCCTGCTTTAGTGTAAACGGTGTTGCAGCTCTTCATACTGAACTTTTAAAAACTTCGGAGTTAAAAGACTGGTATTCGCTTTATCCTGAAAAGTTCAATAATAAAACTAACGGAATTACTCAGCGTCGCTGGCTTTTGAATGCAAATCCGCAGCTTGCATCTTTTATTACCGAGCGAATTGGGCACGGCTGGGAAAAAGATTTAACTTTGTTAAAAGGGCTCGAAAAGTTTATTGATGATGATTCTTCTATAAATGAACTTATTAGAATCAAAATGGAAAATAAGCAGGCTCTTGCAGATTATCTTAAGCATACTCAAAATGAATTTCTTGACCCGGAAAGCATTTTTGATGTTCAGGTAAAAAGACTTCATGAATACAAACGTCAGCTTTTGAATATTCTTCATGTAATGTATATTTATAATCGTCTTGTTGAAGATCCAAGCTACAATCCGCCGGCACGAACTTTTATTTTTGGTGCAAAGGCTGCAAGCGGTTATCGCCGTGCAAAATCAATTATTAAATTGATTAATACTGTTGCAGAGCGAATTAATAACGACCGCCGCGTGCGCGGAAAGATTCGCGTTGTTTTTGTAGAAAATTATCGCGTTTCTGTTGCAGAAAAAATCTTTCCGGCAGCTGATGTTTCTGAGCAGATTTCTACAGCCGGCCTTCAGGCTTCTGGAACTTCAAATATGAAGTTTATGCTAAACGGCGCTTTGACTTTGGGAACAATGGACGGCGCAAACATTGAGATTTTTGAAGAAGCTGGAAAAGAAAACGGCTTTGTATTTGGTCTTTTGACTGAAGAAATCAAAAAAATGGAAAAAGAACATTCGTATAATCCGCAGGAATATCTTGACCGAAATCCGGCTCTTGCTAAGGTTGTTGAGCAGCTTGTTGACGGCACTTACGATCCAACTCATCAGCTTTTTAAAGAGCTTCATGATTCTTTGATTTACGGTGTAGAAGGCCAGCGCCCGGACGTTTATTATGTTCTTGCTGATTTTGATTCTTACAGCAAAGCCCGCGAAAAAATTGCTGCCGCTTACGCAGACAAAAAGAAGTGGGCAAAAATGGCTCTTAAAAACATTGCAAACGCCGGCAAGTTCTCTTCAGACCGCACAATCGAAGATTACGTTCGCGACATCTGGCATTTGAATAAGGTTGAAGTAAAATAAAAGTTTACTACCGAATGCAACGACGGCGGGCGAGTTCAGAATCTGAACTCGTCCGCCGTCGTTTAGTATGCTTAAAATTCAAGAGTTAAAAACTATCTTATTTTGAAAGTTCTTCAAGTCGCTCTTTAATTACAGGTTCCCAGGCAGTGCCTTTGTATTGTTTTAGGATTTTCTTTAAGCAGGCTTTTTCTGTATTTTTGCAAACATTCTGATACCAGGTTTTATGTTCTTCTTCTGTTTTTGGAAAACCAATCATTACATTTCCCGGTTGTTTTCTTAATTCTTGAATACCTTCCCAAGAATAAATGTTATTGGTTTGAATAGAATGAATGCCCATAAAATGAAGCGATGTATTTTTAGGAATATTTACATTCCATTCATCATTTTTAATTTTATGTTCTGTATTGACTACATCAACGGTGTATCCCATTTGTGCGTTTCCAGACTGTACCTGATGACTTTCAAAATAAGATGAGGCTTTTACCTTTAGTTTTGCATTTTTGTAAACAGGTGGCAAACAGAAGTCTCCTCCAACTTTCTGAATTGTTTCCCAATCGTTATTCTGGTCTGCATAATAAATGTAAACATAAGGTTCAATAGACCAGCCATATACCAGAACTGAATTTTCAGGAGTTGAATTTTCAATCATTCCTGAATCCCCTGTATAACCTGATTTTTGTGCTTCTAAGAGAACTGAATCATATCCTGGTCCTTTTATATCTGTTGTTGCACAAGAAGTTGCAAGCGTAGCAACAAAGAACACTGCTAAACATTTTGTAATTTTTTTCAAATTTGATTTCATAGAAACCTCCAATAATAAAGCACTATACAAAAAAGAAAGTGACGCGTCAATTTGGCGGTTTTATGACTAACTTGACAATATTTTTGTTTTTCTTAAATATTCTTTCATATGAATTCAAAAATTTCATCTATTTTTGCAAGTGCGGGGCTTTTGCTAACAGCTGCAATCTGGGGCTTTGCTTTTGTTGTTGTAAAAGACAGTCTTTCGTATATTGGTTCGTTTTATATGGTTGCAATCAGATTTTCGATTGCGGCGATTGGACTTGCACTCATTTTTGTAAAAAAAATCAAACTGATTGATAAAAAGCATTTTTTAATGGGCGCTGTTACCGGATTTTTTCTTTATGCGGGATATATCGTTCAGACGGTTGGCTGTTTTTACACTACAGCTGGAAAAAACGCATTTCTTACTACAATTTATGTGATTTTTATTCCGCTTATTAGTTGGCCTCTTTATAAAAAAAGACCTGCGCTTTTTGTTTTTGTTGCGGCTATTATGTCTTTAACCGGAATTGGACTTTTGGCGCTTGGCGGAAATGATTTTTCTGGCAGCGAGGGAAGCGGTTTTAATCGCGGCGATGTTTTGACAATTATCTGCGGGCTTTTTTATGCGCTTCATATTCTTTGGACAGAAAAGTGTAACCGCGAAGGCTGCGATACAATGATTATGACTTTACTGCAGTTTGTTTTTGCAGCGATTTTTGGCTGGCTTACTGCGCCTTTTTTTGACGGAGCATTTCCGGTTGAAGCCTTAAAAAATTCAAAAGTAATAATTTCAATGCTTTATCTTGGAATCTTTAGCTCTATGATTTGCTTTAGTCTTCAGAATATCGGGCTAAAATATGTAAATTCATCGCTTGCTTCTTTGTTTTTGAGCTTTGAATCTGTTTTTGGAATTCTTTTTAGCGCTTTATTTCTTGGTGAAAAGCTAACGTTGCGAATGGCAATTGGGTGCGCTTTGATTTTCTTTGCGGTAATACTTGCGGAAAACGGCTGTAAAATTTTTAGAAGAAAATCAAAAATATAAAAAATCATTAGGTTTAAAAAAATAATTTGACTCCTGCGAAATTTGCAAATACACTAGTATACTAGTGATAGATTAAAATTTTATCAGGAGGAAAAAATGAAAAAACTATTTAGAATTTCGGTGGCTTTGACAATTGGGTGCGCTTTTTTGTTTTCATCATGTTCAAAAAAAGCATCTTCTGGTTCGTCAAAAAAAGTTCAGGTAACTTTTGCTGGAACTGAAGCTGCAACTACAGGCCAAAGCCGTATGATGCAGGCTGTTGCCGACAAACTTAATGCAACTGGCCGCTTTGATGCTTCTGTCCAGGTTGCTGGCGCTTTGTCTGGTGATACAGATGCGCTGGTAACTCAGGCAAAACTTGGTGTTAGCCTTGTTGTTCCAAGCGATCCTGGTCGCCTTGCAAGTCAATTTAATATTCCGGATTTGAATATTCTTATGTCGCCTTATATTCTTACAGATCCAGCGATTTTAAAGAAACTTCCGGATACACAATTGTTTAAGGAATGGCAGCAGGAACTTGAAAAGCAGGGAATTGTTTATATCACAAATATGTATAACGGATTCCGCTGTTTTTATACAACAAAGCCTGTAAAAAGTGTTTCGGATTTGTCTGGCCTTCGCATAAGAGGTTTTGGAAATGCAATTGGAAACGGTCTTGCAAAATATTTAGGCTTTGCAAATATTGGAATTTCTTGGGGCGAAGTATTCCCTGGAATTCAGCAGAAAACCCTTGATGGTTGTGAAGTTCAGGTTGCAACAGCAGACGGAGCCAGACTTTATGAAGTTGTAAAAAATATTGCAATGACAAGACATTATATGCTTCAGTCTGCTTTTGTATGTTCTGCTAATTTCTATAATAGTCTTTCTCCAAGCGACCGCGATTTGTTTGTAAAAACTATGCGCGAAGCTGCTTTGGAGTATGGCGAAATAATCAGAAATGAAGAATCAGCATATTATGATAATATGAAAGCTCATGGCGTTACAATTACCGATGTTGATATTTTAGAATTTCAAAAAGCAATTGAACCTTTGTATGTAAATAATGATTTAGGATTTTCAGCTGGTTTAAAAGACAGGCTCTTTAAAGAATTGACTGAATAATTTTATTTGAGATTTAAGAGAATGCATTTGGAAAAATGCATTCTCTTATTTTAGCATTATTCAAAGGTGTTATTTATGAAAAAAATATTAAAATATTTAGATTGTGCAGAAAAATGCATTTGCGGCACAGGTTTTATACTTCTTGTGATTCTTGTTTTATTATCTGCGATATTAAGATTTTTTAGAGTTTCTATGTCGTGGAATATTGATTTAGCTATGCTTTTGTTGGCTTGGACAAGTTTTTTGGGAGCTGATATTGCATGGCGTTCTGGACAGTTGATTGGAATTGATATTTTAACCAGACATTTTCCAATAAAAGTGCAAAAAGTTCTTTCTTTGATTATTTATTCAATTATATTTGTTTTGACATGCGCAATTTGTGTGTATGGTGCTCGTCTTGTTTGGGTTGAGCGGCTTAGAACTTATCAATCTATGCCAATTCCTTATTCTGTAGTTACGTTGAGCCTTGTTGTTGCTACTTTTTCTATGTCGGTTTCTACAATTGGTAAAATCAAAAATGTTATAGTTTCTTTAAAAAATAACGAAGATTTTGCGGAGGCTGAAAAATGACACTCTTACTAATCTGCTTTGTTATATTTCTTATTGCCGGAATGCCAATTGCTTATGTTATAGGACTTGCAGGCTTTGCTTATTTTTTAACACAGCCTGTTTTGCCGTTTGAAGCTGCTACTCAAATGGTTGTTTTACAAAGTCAGTCTTTTGCGTTTTTAGCAGTTCCTTTTTTTATTTTTGCTGGAAATTTGATGAATGTTTCGGGAATCACCGAACAGCTTTTGAGCCTTGCCCGCTTGCTTACAAGAAGAATGTATGGCGGAACAGCGCAAATTTCTGTTGTAATGTCTACAATGATGGGCGGCGTTTCAGGTTCGGCTACAGCTGATGCTGCAATGGAAACAAGAATCTTAGGACCCGAAATGCAAAGACGCGGTTATACAAAAGGTTATATTTGTTCTGTAAATTGTCTTACAGCACTTATTACTGCAACAATTCCGCCGAGTCTTGGTTTGATTATTTTTGGATTTGTTGGCGAAGTTTCAATTGGCCGTCTTTTTGCTGCTGGAATTATTCCTGGTATTATGATGATGATTTTTCTTATGGCAACAGTTTCAATTACAAGCCGCATAAGAAAATTTGATCCGCCTGCAAGCGAAGCTCCAAAATTGACTCTTAAAGAACTTTTGCAAAATCTAAAAGTTTCAGTTTGGGCTCTTTTGTTTCCTATTATTCTGATTGTTGGAATTCGTTTTGGAGTTTTTACACCGTCAGAATCAGGGGCTTTTGCAGTTCTTTATGCTTTGATTGTAGGAAAGTTCGTTTACAAAAAACTTAACTGGGAAAATTTTAAAGAGGCGTTGCTTACAAGTATAAAAGATACTGGCGCAATTATGCTGATTATTGCAATGTCTGGGCCTTTTAGTTATGCAATTACCTGGGTAAAACTTCCTGCCGTTCTTTCAAATTTCATTTTTGGAATCACGGAAAATCCGCAGCTTTTGACTTTACTTATGCTTGGCTTTTTGTTTATTTCTGGAATGTTTGTAGACAGCAATGTAAACTTTTTGCTTTTGACACCGATTTTTCTTCCAATGGTAACAAGCGTTGGAATGGATCCGGTTCATTTTGGTGTTCTTATGGCTACAATTGTAACACTTGGCGTTATGACTCCGCCGGTTGGTTCTGCGCTATATACAGTTTGCGGAATTATAAAATGTCCGCCCGAAGAATACACAAAAGAAAGTCTTCCTTTTTTTATTGCAATTTTGCTTGAACTTGCGATTTTGGTATTCTGTCCAAAACTTGTATTGTTTATACCAAACCTCATTTTTGGTGCATAAATTATAAAAATGCATAAATATTGAATTAATATACAAAAAATTGTATATTAATTCATAAGAGGTGTTTTATGAAAAAGATTACCCTAATTTCTGCTGCAGTTGCAGCTGTTCTTGCACTTTCAGGTTGTTCAAAATCAAAAGTAGAAATCAATACTGTTGCTGACCTTAATGGAAAAAGAGTTGGCGTTCAGGCTGGCACAACAGGTGAAACTTGGGTTCAGGAAAATGTAAAAGATGCAAAAATTTCTTCTTTTAAATCAGGTATGGACGCAGCTTTGGATCTTAAAAATCGTGCTATTGACGCTGTTGTTCTTGATGAACTTCCTGCAAAAGCTATTGTTGAACGCAATCCAGAGCTTACAATAATTCGTGATAATGTATTTGCAGAAAATAAAGAGGCTTACGCAATTGCTGTAAAAAAAGGCAATACAGAACTTCTTTCTGGCATTAATAAGACAATTATTGATATGAAGGCAAACGGCGATTATGAAAAACTCGTAAATGCTTATATGCCAGCTGACGGAAAAATTGTTGTTCCTGAGGTTTTGGAAAATGATGCTACAAAAGTTGTAAAACTTGGTACAAATGCTGCTTTTCCACCGTTTGAATATGTTGACGGAAAAACAATCGTTGGCTTTGATATTACAATGGGACAGAAAATTGCTGCTAATGCAGGCATGAAACTTGAAGTTGTTGATATGGCTTTTGACAGCCTTATTCCAGCTTTGCAGTCTGGCACAATTGATTTTATTGCAGCTGGAATGTCTGTAAACGAAGAACGCAAAAAGAATGTTGACTTCTCTGAAACATATTTTGAATCAGAGCAGGTAATTATTGTAAGAAAAAGCCGATAGTTAAAAATCCGTTAAAAACGGCTAACAGACAAGCTATGCTTGCTACTTTTTAATTCCCGCAGTTCGTTGCGGGAATATTTATTTAGCAGTTTTTGTAAATAAACGCCATTGTTTTTTAAGGACATTTATGTTTCAATCATTTTATGACACTATGATTGCCGGCCAGCGTTATATGCTGATTGTGCAGGGACTTGGAATCACAATTTTGATTGCCTTTTGTGCAATTTTAATAGGAACGGTTCTAGGTTTTATTTTTGCTTTAATGAAAGTTTCCGGCAATAAGATTTTAAAAGTAATTGCAGAAGTTTATACAACGGTTCTTCGTGGAATTCCGCTTGCAACCCAGCTTATGATTTTTTATTTTGTGATTTTTTCACCGCTGGGCTTGAACCGCCTTCTTGTTGCAATACTTGCTTATGGTTTTAATTCTGGCGCTTACTGTACAGAAATTTTTAGAGCTGGAATTCAGGGAATTGATAAAGGACAGACAGAAGCTGGCCGTTCACTTGGGCTCAGCAAGTGGCAGACAATTTTTAAGATTGTTCTTCCGCAGGCTGTAAAAGCTGTGCTTCCAACATATACAAGCGAATTTATTGTTTTAATTAAGGAAACTTCAGTTGCAAGTTTTATTGCCGTAATGGATATGACAAAAGCAGGCGATATGATTCGTAATGCAACTTACAATGCGTGGATTCCGCTTTTGACCTGCGCTGCAATTTATCTTGTTTTGACAGTTGGATTAACAAAACTTTTCGGCATGCTCGAAAAAAGGATGGCAAAAAGTGATAGAAGTTAAGAATCTTAAAATCAGCTTTGGAAAGCTTAACGTTTTAAAAGACGTTTCAATAAATATCAAAAAAGGCGAAAAAATAGTAATTATCGGGCCTTCTGGCTCTGGTAAAAGTACATTTTTGCGCTGCTTAAACAGGCTCGAAACTCCAGACGGCGGCCACATTCTTTTTGAAGGAAATGATTTAACTGATTCAAAGGTTAATCTTGATTTGTGCCGCCAGAAAATGGGAATGGTTTTTCAGCATTTTAATCTTTTTCCGCATTTGACCGTTTTGAAAAATATAACTTTGGCGCCTGTAACTCTGAAACTTAAAACTCAGGAAGAAGCCGAAGCTGAAGCAATGCAACTGCTTGAAAGAATCGGGCTTGCAGATAAAGCAAACGTTTATCCTTCAACTCTTAGCGGCGGCCAAAAGCAGAGAATTGCAATTGTTCGTTCTCTTGCAATGCACCCAGATGTAATGCTTTTTGATGAGCCAACTTCGGCGCTTGATCCGGAAATGGTAG
>JAEEGL014798586.1_pt1 | contig 14975 bp, 11 predicted proteins | sample 9134231 | NCBI WGS metagenome assembly JAEEGL01 (sample SAMN16246548, study PRJNA631951) | gut metagenome | biome: gut microbiome; feature: rumen; material: fiber-attached | host: Bos | place: Iran: Karaj | collected 2018-10
CATAAAGAGACAGTTCTGTTAAATCTTGTTATACTTTTTCCACCCATACAAAAATTCTAATAGATTTTAGAATTTTTAAATAGTAGGTTCCTTAAGTTGATGATGTTGGGCGTTACGGGGGCCGCGTAAAACAAAGTGACAGAACAAGGAACAAAACGTAATGCAGAAAAACTCTGTGCCCCCGTTAGAAAGGGTAGCGGACAAGCAACAAAGTGGAGAGAATTGAATCTGTCTTGCAGATACAATTCGTGTAGCGACTTGCTTGGGAGCGAGGGAGAGACTTCTCCCTTTACTGATATAACTTATGCAAAAGCCAAAAAGAAAAAACAAACAGTACATAAGTATGAAAATTTTAAGACAAGAAAACCAGATATAAAAGTAGAGTTTGGTAAAGAAGAAGCAAGTTCAAAAATCATGAGGAAAATAAAGGAAGCGCAGGCAAAGTTAAAATTTTATGCTTTAAAAATTACATAAAATATAAAAAACTACTAGATAAAAAATGTTAAAAATGATATTATCTGTTATAGTTTATTGATGTGTGATAAATAAAACATCTTTATATTTTAAGTTTGCGTTGCAAACGGTTTTTTAAATTAACAAAGTTTTTCAAAAATTCTGTAAATTACAGGTTTTAGGAAATTATAGAAAAAAGTTTATGAAATATAATTATTATTCTTGGTTGTTTTTATTTATATTTTTTTTGCTTTCTTGCACAAATGTATCTCTAGATGACTATGATTTGTTAAAAACAAAGAATCTTAAAGGAAATGAACTGCTTCAGCAAGTAATTAATTTCGAGATTGAGCATTCAAATCATTTTGAATCTAAAGTAGATCTTGTAGACCTTTATGTACTTATAGAAAATTATGAAAAAGCCTATGAATATGCAGTGCGTGCAGAATCAGTAATAAAAAATGCACCAAAAGGTAAAAAAGGTAATAAGATAAAAAGTATATTATATGGCGACAGGGCAAAAATTGAATATAATTTCAAAAACTATGAAAAGGCTTTGGATTATGCAAACAAGGGTATTAAACTAGATAAAAGTCATGGGGTTTATATTAAGTTTACTAAAGCAAAAATTCTTTTTGAATTAAATAAAAAGGAAGATGCCATAGCTTTACTTGATGATTTGTATAAATCACATTCTGAAGCTGCTTCTAGTTCAAATCTTCAGTTTTATATGTATCTTTTAGCAGATGAAGAGCGATATGGAGAAGCTTCTTTAATCCTTGATAAATTCTTTTCAACAGGTAAATATTATATAGGCTTAGGATCTTTTGCATCATTTATATATGAGAAAAATGGTGATGTTGCAAAAGCAATTCTTTCAACTTTTCTTGACAGTGAATATTATGCTTGTTATGTTGAAACAGCTTTTTCGGAATATTTAGAAAACCTAAAAAAGCTTGAAACTAAATTGAAAACGGAAGGAAAATTATCTAGTGCTGAAAATGTAATCAATTATTTGAAAAGTTATTATACAAATGATTTAAGTGTTAATTATGAAACAGATTTCTTTATAAAGAATTATATTGATTCTGTAAAAAAAATAAATTCAGATCACTTTACAAAAGATGATATGTCAGCATTATTAAACGTTGAGAAAAATTTTTCATCTTATCCTTCGTATTATTGGAATAGTTATTTGGCTATAAAAAAAATTGATTCAAATTCAAAAGAGGATTTAATACCAATACTTGAAAAAATTATTGATTTAGGAAATAAAAATCTGTATATTTCAAAAGCTCGTGAGGTACTTGGTAATTTGGTTGGTTTATCAAAAGAACAAGCGAAAAAGATATTGATAAAAAATGAAATTATAGCTATTCTCTATGATTTTCAAACAACAGGGGATGAAGAATCTCTTATTCCAATTTTTGATTTGCTTGAACTGCCAGATAATATTTATGAAATGTTTGCGTTAAGTCTCATTCGAGATGAATATAAATTATTGAAAATGGAAAAAGTGTTAAGGAATAAGAAAGTTAATTGTTCAGAAAAATTAAAAGAACGCCTTAATTATATTCTTAAATAGCTGCACAATGTTTGATAAATGAAAAAGAAATTGATTTATATTTTGTTTATTTGTATTTTAATAATCTCATGTAAAAATAAAGATTCTGCAGAAAAGTTATATCTTTCAGCTGTTGAAAGTTATGCTGAACATGATTTGAATAGTGCATATGTTTTTGTAAAACAGGCTGAAAAAGTTGATTCATCTTTTTACCAGGCAAAGTTTTTAGAAGCAAAAGTATTATTTATGCAGGAGAAATTTGAAGAAGCAGCAAAAATTTGCAAAATTCTGACTAAGAAATATCCGGAATATACTGATTCGAGGTTGTTTTTAATTAGATGCTATATTTTTCTTGATAGACTGATAGATGCAGAAAAATTATTAGAACAAGAATTATCTTTTAATTCAACAGACTGGAGATTATTTTATTTATATTCATTGTTATATGGAAAACAGAATAAACTGGATGAACAATTACTAATGTTAAATAGGGCAGAATTGGCACTTTCAGATACAAAAAAAATTTATGATAATCTTGCACGTGTATGGGATATTATTGGTTTAAAAGATAGATCCATAAATTATAAAGTGAAAAGTCGTATTCTTAGCGATGGAGGTATTTTACATGAAAAACAAGCAGATTAGTTTTCTTTTATTATTATGTTTATTATTTATAAATTGTAAATCAGTTTCCTCATTTAATAATTTTACAAAGGAAAAAGGAGAAAAGCCTGTAAATTACAAAATATTTGTAAGAACAGTTAGCATAGAAGATAATTATGTTGATAATAAAGATATAGAAAATCAGGTTTTACAGAACCTTGAAACCATGTATTTTGATAGTCAGAAAAAAATACTATCAAAAAATAAAAATTCCAGAATCGCTGAAGAAATATTATTTTTAGATATTGTTATAACACAAAGAACTTTTATAAAGGGTATAGAAACATACAATTCAATTTATGTAAATGCAAAGCTTTTTGATTCTGCAAATACTGTAGTTTTACAAAACTGCTTAAATAAAGAAACAAAAAATACAATTGTTTCAAGTTATGAGCAGAATAAATTATGTAAATATATCTTTAAGAAAACAAATCACTTTGTTTTAAAAAATCTAAATATTAAAGAAAAAGATAAATGAAAAAAAGATTGTTATCATTCGCAGTTCTAATATTGTCTTGTAATTACATTTGTGTTTCACAAATTATTCTGTATAAAGCATCTGATGCAGTTAATATTGGATTGCAAAATACAGAAGAATATAAAATTGAACGTTTGCAGGCATTAGCAGGTATAAAAATCTCTAAAGTCGCTATTGGAGGTTTTCTTCCGTCCTTTTCATTTGGTATAACAGAATCTGATGGAAAAAAAATAAATGCAAATGATTCTAGAACAAAATCAATACAATTTGGAATAACGCAAACTATTTTCAATGGTGGAAAAACAAAACTTTCATATGATATGTCAAAATTATCAGCAACATTTCAGTATTATGCATATGAACAAAATATCAGAGCTTTTTCTGTTACGGTAATTCACTATTTTTTTAATTATATAACTCAATTAAAACAAATTGAAGTAAAAAAAAATTTACTTAATAATGCGCAAGAACAATTAAATATCATTAAAGCTGAATATGAAAGAGGAATGATCTTAGCCAGTGATTATCTGGAATATGAAATATCTGTAATGAAAAAGAAAAATGAGCTAAAACAAATGGAAAGAAATCTTAGGTCTTCTTTTAGAGCTTTTAAAGTATTGATTGGTCTCCCATTAGAGGCAGAATTAATTATAGTTAATGCAGAAGAGTTAAATGAAGAAGAAGATTTTTTTCTTGAACCATTTACAGATTATATTGTCAGTATTGTAAAGAATTCAAATATGGAATTGCAGCAACAGCGTATATCATTAGATTATAGCAAAAAACAATTGGAGCTTTCTCGTCTTTATTATGTTCCTTCAATATCGTTAGAAAGTAATGTTTCATTTTCAGGTGAAAAATATCCTTTAACAGAACCAAACTATTCTGTTAAATTAGGATTAAGTTTTTTGGATTTGCCTAATATGCCGTTTAGCTTTTCAGAAGGTTATGGGTTAGATAATAAAGGCTTCAATAGTATTTCAAACGCAGTAAATGGTAATTTAAAACCAAATTTCACATTTCGTTTGAACTCTAAAAATGCTGATTTAACCTTGAAAAAAAATTTGCTGGATTACAAGACAAAGGAACAATCTTTAAAAGAAGATGTGTTGACAAAAATTGCTAGTCATGATGATTGTCTTGATAATATTAAAATTATTAAGGAAACCTTAATACTTCAAGAAAAACGATTAACTGTTTGTAAGGCTGAAGTGGAAAGAGGGGACAAAAAACGTTTAGACTATTTAGAAGATCTTGAAGAATATGCAGAACAACTTATTGAATTATCAAAAGCTCAAAATAATTTATTATCTAGTTGGTATGAACTGGAATTACTGACGAATATTCCCTTAGGAGAATTAAAAAATGTTTGCTTATCTTCGACGAATTAATTTTATAATTTTAATATTATTGTGCTTCTCAGCATGTCATCAAAAAAATATTTCTTCATTTGAAAATAATGAACTTCCAACAGAAGTAAAAGTATTTAAGGTTTTAAAAGAAAATTATGTTGAAGATTTAAATAGCTTTGGAACAATATCGTATAAACTGAAAAATAATATAACTTGCCTGCAAGAAGGACAAATTATTTATTTACCATATAATGAAGGTGACTTTATAAAAAAAGGACAAGTAATTGCTAGATTAAAAAATGTACATCTTGATTTTCAAAAAGAGCAATATGAAAACGCACTAATAACAGCTACGGCTAACTTGGAAATTACTAAAAATCAACTACATGAAAAAGAACTTCAAATAGAGAGTATGCTTATTTCTCTTGATAAAGCAAGATTGAATATTGAACAGAAAGAATTAGAATTAGAATTACAGAAAGAAATATTAAAGAATAAATCGGAGTTGCATGAAATAGGCGGTGTAACAGATTCTTCACTAAAACAATTACAATTATCTGTTAAATCTTTAGAAACTGATATAAAAATTTTAAAAAAGGAACTAGAAATTTCTTCACTTGGATATCGCGATCAGGATTTATTAGAAGCTGGCTATATAATTCCTGACGATGAAAAAGAAAAGAAAAAATTATTAATCTTATTGAACACTCGCTCTGTTGTAACTCAAATAAAAGCAAGTGAGGCTGAAGTAAAAAATGCGGAAACTTCTTTATCAGCTATAAATAAGCTAATAGATGAATTGACTATTATATCTCCGATTACAGGTGTTGTTGGATCAAAAATATACGAAATTGGGGAATATGTAAAAGAAAACGAATCAATTGCTACTATGATGGATGTTTCTGAAGTGTGTGCTGTTATCTATATTCAAGAAAAAGATATTGTTGATTATTCAATAGGATCAGAGATTGATATTGAAATTCCTTCATTAAAGAAAAAACTTAAATCAAAAATTACAGAGATTTCCCCGTACGCAGATCCTCAAACAGGAAATTTTTCTGTAAAAGCTAAAATAGATAACAAAGATCAAAAAATAAAACCAGGTATGTTTATAAGGTGTAACTTAAAACAAACAGCAATTTCTAATTTTTATAAAATCCCAGAATCTGCACTAATTAATAAAAGTGAAAGTACAGGTTCTGTTTTTTGTATAAAAAATGGTTTTGCAGTACAACAAAAAATCACTATTCGGTATTTAAAAAATGGTTTTATTTGGATTGATTCTGGTATCACTGATGAAGATTATGTGATTGATAACCCATCGCCATTTTTACGGGAGGGACAAAGTGTTAAATTCTAAATTACGAGTTTGTTTATTTATTCTGCCTTTATCAGTACTTTTAATCCATTGTTATGTTTTGAATCCTAAAAGCATTGAAATGGTAATTTCTATTGCAGAAAATACTCAATACTTTGATAATGATACTGTTAGAATTGATTTTAATTACGATGTAGATAGACAAAATGTAGAAGATTCAATAATGCTTAAAATTAACAATCAAATTACAAATATAAATTTTAAATGGGATTCTAACAAAGTGGTGAATGTTTCACCTGAAAGTAATTGGAAGTTCGGATATAAATATCTATTTAGCGTCGATGGAAATATACAGACTTTAGAAAATGGAAAATTTTATTTATCGACAAAAAGACACTTTATATATGGCCGAGAAGAAGAAATATTTAAATTAGAAAAATGTCCAGAAAAAGAATTAGAATCAAGAAAAGATTCATTAATTTTTGTCTTTAATAAAGCTGTTGATCAGAATTCTTTTATTTCAGGATTTACAGTTTCCCCATATTCTGAATATGAAATACTTTTTTCAAATGATAATAAAACTATAACTGTAAAGCCAAAGAAAGACTGGACGATAAATTCTTTTTTGACTTGGACACTTTTTGATGATATTGAATCTGCAGATCATTATGTTATTAAAAAAAGATACACTGGTGATATAAAATCTATTTATGATTTAGAACTTCCAGAATTATTATGTGTTTGTCCAGTTGCTTTGAATGATAAAACTTTTATACCTTTAAAAGAAGTTGTCCTAAATGAATTATTTGATGATCAGGCGATATATTTTGAATTTACTAAACCTATGAATTTTGAATCTATTGAAAATGGTATTTTATTTGAACCTTCAATAAAAGGCTGTTTTTATAAATTTGGAACGGAAAATAAAGAATTTATTTTTCAACCATATGAAAATTATGCTCTGGAAACAAAGTATAATTTAAAGATATCTGATTCGTGTAAAGATGTAAATGATATTGAACTATATAAAACTCGAAATTTATATTTTTATTCTGCAAATGAATATCTAGAAGTTTCTTCCATTAAAATTGATTCTTCTATAATTTCCGATGGAATAGAGTTATGCAACGAAAACGATTACAATGAATTGAAATTAAATGAAGATAAGTCATTTATAACCATTACAATTATGTTTTCACAGGATATAAAGAATAAAAATGATAGTGAAAATAATATCTCTTTGACCATGTTGTTTCCTCACGGTGATGCTCCAGAAAAGCAATCATGTGTTTGGTCTTCTGATTCATGTGTAACTTTAACTTATGAAGGAATACGTGCAATTGAAAATAAACAGTATTTTTACAAAATTCTCATAAAAGGTGCCTCTTCTGGAATAATTAGTAAAAATAACGATTACATGAAGGAGAATAAATGCGTTATATTCAATACTGTTTTATAGTTATTTGTTTTATTATTTTTTGTTCTTGTGGTAGCTATGTTTTTCCTTGTTTAGAAATTATTAATATTTCAATTGAATCAAATAGATTGGTAGTCTCTTTTAATTCTGTGCCAGAAAGAAACTCTTTAATTAGTGCTTTTACCTTTTCATGTGACTCTTTCCTTCTGGACGGTGAATTCGCTTTTGATCAAAAAGATTTGTTGTTTTATCCAATAGAAAGTATTAAAGATGGTCATGATTATATTGTTGAGATAAGTACAGAAGCCGAAGATGTACACGGACTTTCATTGTTTCAAAAGTATATCTATAAGTTTTCAACAAAGAAAGAATTTTCACCACCTGAAATACGAAGTATAACTCCTAAAAATGAAGAAGAAGTAGAAGGTGCAGTTGATAAAGTGACAATAGAATTTTCTGAACCGATAAATGAAATTTCTTTTATAAATTCGCTATCTATAAAACCGTCTATAGATTATTTTCTATATTGGAAGGAAAATAACTCATGTGTCGATGTTAAATTTATAAAGCCTTTGCTATTGGCCACAACTTATACGGTTTCAATCGCGGCAGACCTATGTGATTTAAACAATAATTTTTTACTGAATGAATTTGTGTCTTCTTTTTATAATGGAATTGATAAAACAGAACCAACTTATAAGATAGTTGAAATCTATGAAAATGATGTAGGAAAAGAATTAATATCAGGAGTTATTAATAAGGAGCTCAGACTTAATACTAATATGCGTATTATTTTTAATGAAGCAATTAATCTTTCGACGGTAGCTTCAAGAATTTCCATTAAGCCAGATATGTCTATTATTATTGATATTGATAATGAGAATCCGAAGCAAGTAGATATTAAATTTTTGAAAACACCAGTGTGGAATGATGTAGATTATATTTTGACAGTTGCTTCTGGTATTTCAGATTTAAGTTTGAATGAGATTAAAGATAATAAAGAATATAACATTAGATTTGATAATGAAAGTGATAGACCAATAAGCTTTATAAAAGCATTAATAGAAATAGATTCTGATAATTATTTTTCTATTAATGAAAGTTCGAATTATACATCATTATTTTTGCCAGTAGAAAAATTTCCTACTACAGGCGGAATTACTTCAATACTCCCAATTTATTATATTTTTAGAATTTCTAATAATGCAACAGGAATTGATTTTATTTCAGCTATGGAAAATATTTTTGGAATTTCATCAACTAATTCCTGTATTTCTACAGCATTTATCTCTATTGATACTTTAAATGAAAATGAAATACAGGCTTCGTCATTTTATAACAATAATGAAGTTTCTGAAGAAATGAAAAAAGTTTATGATGCAGGAGGAAAACTTGCAGGTGTAAAAATTGAATTTGAAATAGAAAATACAGATTCGACAGGGCAAGTTGAATTTTCTATTGCTAAAGATATAAAAGATTCTCTGGGGAATAGCTTAAGTGAAGATTTAGCTTTTAAATATAACAAACAATGAAAAATAAAATAATAGTTTTTGCTGTTAATCATTCTGTCTCTATTATAATGTTGGTGTTGGCTGTTATTCTAATAGGAAGTATTTGTCTTTTTAATCTAAAAATAGATTTTTTACCAACTCTTCAAGAACGAAATCTGTTAGTATCAACTGAGTATGCAGGAATTTCTGCTCAAGAAATGCAAAAACTTATAACAATTCCAATAGAAGATTCTTTTATATCTCTTAAAGGGTTAAAAAATATAAATTCAGTAACTAGAGATGGTTTATCGTTAATAAACATTGAACTTCATTGGGGCGTTGATATTGATCTTATTTTAGTTGAAGCAAGAGAATTGATTGATAGCTGTTTTGAAACTTTACCTTCTGGCTGCAGCAAACCTGTAGTAAAAATTTTCAATAGTGCACAAGCAGATACGATGCTGATAACTATTATACCTAAAGACAATGATTTAAAATATTGTCGTTATATTGTGGATAATGAAATTAAACAGCGTATACATAGAATTAAAGGTGTAGGAAATGTTTCAGTTTCAGGTGGAGAACAAGAAGAAATACAAGTATTACTGAATCAGAAAGAATTAGATTCAAAAGGTCTTTCACTGGAAGATGTTTCAAATGTTCTTGCTGCTTCAAATTTTGAGTATCCAGCTGGCACATTAAAAGAGGGTAATAAAGAATTCTTATTAAAAACATCTGGTTTATATTCAAGCTTAAAACAAATTTCCGAAACTCCTTTAGCGTATAACGAAGGAGGTGTATTAAAAATTTCTGATATAGGAACCGTTATAAAGACTTCTAAAGAAAAAAAATCATTTTTTATTTATAATGGTAAAGAAGCTGTTTCTTTAAGCATAAAAAAAAGCTCTTCTGCTAGTCCACTGGAACTATCTAAAAAAATAAGGAATGAAATTAATTCTTTAACAAATTTATATGGAAAAGATTATGAGTTTAATATTTTAAATGATGCTTCGGAGCAAATAAAAATTTCAATAATTCAACTTATACTTTCAGGTGTAATCGGTATAATAATCACATTTGTTATATTATTGTATTTTTTTAGAACTTATAGAACATCTTTAATAGTTTCAACAGTTATACCTCTTAGTATGATTGCTTCTGTAATTTTTTTATTCATATTCAAAAAAACAATAAATCTATTATCTCTGTCTGGTATAACTGTTGGAATTGGTATGGTGATTGATAATAGTATTGTAGTTGTAGAGAATATACATAGATGGATTTTTGAGCAAAAACGGACAGAATTTGTTGCTAACATTGTTGGGGCTGTAGAAGAAGTACTTTTATCTACTCTAGGATCATCTTTAACAACGATAGTTGTATTTATTCCATTTTTTTTCTTAAACGGTTTACTTGGTGAACTTTTTTCTGATATGGCAATATCTATTATAGCTTCAATATTTTTTTCTTGTATTTTATCTTTGACTTATATCCCTGCATTAATTTTTTTAGTTTATAATAATCAAGTTTTTCGTTTACAAAGAATTAGAAGTTTTCCTTTTCTTGAAAAGAATTATTCAACAAGTTTAATTTATTTCTTTGCACATAAATACATGTCTTTTGTTATACTTGGATTAAGTATTTTGCTGGGTGTAGTTTTAAGTATTTCACTTAAAAAGGAATTAATGCCAGTTACATCATCTTCAATTATCAATGTTGAGATTTTTTTTCCTTCAGGTACTTCAATTTCTAAACTTTATAATAGTTCTATCCAGTTATCTGATGAATTAAATAAAAAAACATATATTGAATATGTTTATATAATTGGCGGAATTGATGAATCAGCAAAGGATATTCTATCAGACCCATCAAAGCAAAAAGAAAGATTTTTTTTAACTATATATACACACAAGCGAAAAGAAGCTGAGCAACAAATTGACAGAATCCTTTCAGGTACAGATTTAAAATACAGTATTCAGGGAAAAATTGATATATTATCTGAGTTACTTGCCATTAAAAAAGATTCCTATATTGTTACTGCTGAAAATGAAGAAGATGTTTTAAAAAAGACTAAGGAATTAACTTCATACGATTATCAAATAGTTCCATATGATTATGTCAGTCAACAAATTTTTGTCCCTGATAGGGAGATGTGTTCTAGATTTAATGTAACAACAATGTATGCTGCCCAAGTTGTACGTAACTCTTTAGAAGGCGTAGAATCTTGTTATTATTATGAAGAAGGTAGAAGAATTCCTATTGTAGTCAAACTATCTAAAAATCAAATTACAAATATAAAAAGTTTGGAAAACACAAATATTATGCTTCAAGAAAGTTTTGTACCTGTTCATATACTTGGTTCTTTTCATGAAGAAAAAACAGAAAAAATTTTATACCGATCAAATAGAAAAGCAGCTAAAATTATTAGTGGGAAAATAAAAAAAATTGATGATATTCCTTCCTTAACAGATATTTAAATTAAAGAACTGACAGCAAACGCGAGTGTTTTATTGATTATTATTATTTTGCTTTTATACTGTCTTATGGGGGCAGAGTTTCAAAGTTTTCTTTTACCTCTATTAATTATGATTGCATTACCGCCATCTTTCAGTGGTGCGTTTCTTGCTTTATTTATTTGTAATCAGTCTGTTAATATTAATAGTATTATTGCATTGGTGGTGTTGTTTGGAACTTCTGTAAACAACTCAATTATTATTTATGAAAAATGTCGAGATCTAAAATATCAGAATACTGGAGAAATAATAAAAGTATGCAGAAATAAGTTAAGAGTAATTATAATGACAACTATAAGTACAGTTTTTGCTCTAATTCCATTTGCTATTGATCCACTGAATAAAAGTCCGCAGACATCTATGTCTATTGCAATTATAGGAGGAATTTTACTTTCAACATTAATTGTACTGTATATTATTCCAGTAATAATGTCCCTTTTTTTAGGAATAAAAAATGATAGAAAAATTGTATGAAAAATGGAAAATGTCTTTTTTTATTCTCCTGCTGATTAGTATAATACTTGCTTTTTCTGCATTTCAAATTGAAGTCGGAGAATGTAAGAATTCAAAATATAATGTTTTTTCTGTAGTGTTTGAATACTATGGCATTGATGCAAAACAAATCGAAGAATTAATAACCATTCCTTTAGAAGAAGGAATAATGAGCAACGAAGGACTCCTTGAATTGCGCAGTACTATAGAATATGGAAAATCTATAACTAATGCCTTTTTTTCAAAAACTGTGGATTATAAAAAAACATATATGAATATACGAGAGTCTGTTGAAAGATTATATAACATTCTTCCAGGTGATGTTCAGAAACCAAGTATACAATCAACTTCTAGTGAAGATAAAGCGTTTTTTTGTGTATCTTTTACAGGAAACTCTATTGATGGAAATATGAGAAGCTGGATTGAAAATAATATAAAAAAGGAAATTGAATCTATTGATGGTGTTGCTGAAGTAATTGTTTCTGGAGGAAATATAAATGAAATAGAAATTGCTTTTGATTCCGAGAAAGTAGTTGCATTAGGACAAAATCCCTCTATGTTAAGTACTATTGTGCGTGATGGTAATTCTGTTAATTCAGGTTCGAAAATAACTTACGAAAATTTTTTTGAAGATGTTGTTTTTGATACAAAACTTCATACTTTAGATGAAATAAGAGAATTACCTATAAAAACAAAAGAAAATTATACAACATTGGGTTATTTTGCAGATGTTGAGATAAAATCACGGCTTGATAATGAAATTGTTCGAATAAATGGAAAAGACTGTATTTCTGTTGGCGTTAAAGCTTCTTCAAATGGAAATTTGATATCTATTTCAAAAAAGTGCAGAAAAATTATTGAAGGGAAAAAAAATTCAGCAGATACATATCAGTACCTGTTTGACGATGGACAAGCATTGGAAAAGTTGATTAAAAAAACTTTGTTAGCAGCATTTACAAGTTTTTTATGTATTATTCTTATCATACCTTTCTTTTTTAATTCTTTTAGAATAATGGTTCTGTCGATTGTTTTTTTATTTATTAATTCTATATGGGTAATAGGTTTATTACAAATTTTTGGTTTAAGTTTAGATCAGAATACTCTGTCTGGATTAACAATTGCTTTAGGACTTGCAGCTGATTCAATATTTGTTATTGCTGAAACTTCAGAATCTGCAATAAGTTTTGAATCATTTATAAATAACTTTAAGAAACTTATACCGTCAATAATTGCTGCTTCTATGACTAGTTTGTTAGTTCTGATTCCTTTGTTGTTTCTCGATGAAATAATTCCAGGTATGAAGAATATTTCCATTACAATAATTTTAATGATAATTGTATCGATGGTTTTATCAATAATTTTTTTTCCAATTTTTTTATACGAAAAAAAAGAGCTTAAAAAACATGTTGTATCAAAATTATTTTACAAAACTTTTAACAAGTTTATCAGGAAGAAAATAATCAGCTATTCAGTTTTAAGTACAAAGCATTTTCGATTCGCACAAGTAATTTATATTTTCCTTATTATAGTTCCCTTTGTAATATTTAGTTTCATAGGAAAAGATTTATCTTTTTCCGAAGATAAAGAAGTAATATTTTGTTCTGTAGAATTTGAACCAGAGGATAGTTCTTCTTTTGTAAATGATTCTATCAATGATTTGATATATAAGATAAACGAAAATACAGGCGTGACATTTGTTCGGTCAGAAGCCCGAAAAGGAAATGCTCAAATAGAAGTAGGATTTAATGAAAAAAGAGCAAATAAAAGTGAACTTACTAATTATATTATGAATTTAGCAAAATATGTCCCTAATGGTTTTTTGTATGTTCCAGGAAGCAGTAAAAAAAATGTAAAGCATCATATATTGGAAATTGCTGCAGTTGGAGATGAAAGCAGTTTATGCCGCGAGTATGCAGGTCAAGCAGCAGAAATTCTTAAAAAATCCGGCTTGTGCAATTCAATTGTGCTTAATTTTAAGAGACCAGAAGTTATTTTTGAATTTATGCCATCAAAAGAAATAATGAATAGAAATGCTATTACTACTCAACAGATTGCTTCTAGTCTTAGATGGATGCTTTTTGGTCCTGTTGCAGATAAGTGGTTAGAAGACGGTAAGGAAGTTGATATAAGAATCCGAGGAAAAAATTTACAAAGGGCGACTAGTTCTGAGTTGGAAAACTTATATCTGCCTATAGAGAATTCTGCAATTAGAGTAAAATCTATTGGAGAAATAAATAAAAAAGAAGGACAGGGTAAAATATATAGGAAAGATCAAAAAAGATGTGCTTTTTTTACTATAGAAATTTCAAAAAGGAGTCTGAATAAAATTATTAAGGAGTTGAGATTTTTTCTTTCGAAATTAGATTTAAAAAAAGGATATGGTTTTTCATTTTCTCAAGAAGTTGAGACATTATCCAGTCAATATAGAGTTGTATTCATAACTCTGATATTATCAATTATAGGTGTTATTTTATTATTAACTGTCCTGACAGAAAGAATAGGAGAATCACTTAAAATAACTTCTATTATTCCTCTTTCGTTTTTATTACCATTGCTTATCAGAGTGCTTACAAAAACTCCATTACAGTTAGGCGATATAACGGGAATGGTCATTCTTTCAGGTATAGGAGTTAATAACTCTATTTATATGATAGTAAAAAATAGTTTTCAGCCAATTTTTAAATTCAGAAGTAAGTGTTCAAGCATTATGATAACATCTTTGACAAGCATTGTAAGTGCTGTTCCTTTATTATGTATAAAAGGTGAAAGCTTTTCTAAAAGTCTTTCTTTTTTTATGGTTTGGGGAATTGCTGGAACTCTGTTTATTTGTATGTTTATTTTTCCAGGATTTATTCACGCTTTACAAAGATCAAGAAAAAAACATTCTTAATGAGGTTATTGTTAAAGGTCAACAATTTTTTAATGCAAGAATATATTAATGGCAGAATATAAACAATCGCCTGATAAGAAGTTCAAAGCCGACTATGCAATCAAGGTCCTTTACTCTGTCTTGATTAAAAACCATTCGGCTTTTTCTTGAATAAAGTTACTTCGATTTTATTACATGTTAACTACCACACTTATTTTTATCCTTTTTTTTATACGAATTCTTTTCACAATCTGGCGTGTATGCTGTATAATAATAGAACAATTATGTCATTGTGAACATAAAAACTTTGTCATTCCGAACTTGTTTCGGAATCTCACTATAAAAATGATGTAGATGCTGAAACAA
>JAEEGL017394465.1_pt1 | contig 14975 bp, 15 predicted proteins | sample 9134231 | NCBI WGS metagenome assembly JAEEGL01 (sample SAMN16246548, study PRJNA631951) | gut metagenome | biome: gut microbiome; feature: rumen; material: fiber-attached | host: Bos | place: Iran: Karaj | collected 2018-10
ATTGGCATTATTATTAACAAGATTTTCTTTTGGTTGCGAAATATTAATACTACTGGTTATGAGACCACCAACAACAATAGCTACCATTGTTCCTTTAAAAGCAATTTTATTTTTTTCAATAAAATTTATTATTTTCTCTTTTATTTTTTCTTTACTTTGTTTAAAACTTCCAAATTCATAATTAAAATCAAAATAAATATATAATACTTCTTGTCCATTTATTTCTTTTATACTATATCCATTTATCATTTAAATCACCAATAATATTTTTAACACTATAAACAATTTATATACAAAAAACTGTGTTTTTACACAGTTAATTAATATATATATTATTATCTCTTTAAAATTTCTATTATTATACAACTACGACAAACAACGTTTATCCCGTATTAATAGTTTTCTCCCTTTATTTCAAAAAAACTATGAATGGACAGATATGTATGATGGATTTGCTAAAACAGCTAGAGAAGAAGGATTTACAAGAATTGCTTATTTATTTGAAGAAGTTGGAAAAATTGAAAAAGAACATGAAGAAAGATATAGAAAGTTACTTGATAATGTTAAGGGTGAATTAGTATTTAGTAAAGATGGTGATCGCATTTGGAAATGCCGCAATTGTGGACATATTGTTATTGGTAAAAATGCTCCAAAAGTTTGTCCAGTATGTAATCATCCACAAAGTTTTTTTGAAATTAAGGCTGAAAATTATTAAAAGACTATATGTCTTTTTTTTGACTTTCAAAGTTATATATTATAAAATATTTATGAGGTGACTTTATGAAAAAAAATATTATTAGTATTTTATTAACATTAGTTATATCATTTATACCATATTATTTTATGATTCCACCTATTAATTTAACAAGCTTATATTTTTGGTTCTTTATGGTAATTGTTGTATTCAATTTTGTAATGATTTATTCATTTTTTTCAAGAGAAAAAATAATTAAAGATGTTAAATCTAAAAGAAAAAATTTATTTTTTACAGTAATTGGCATTACTTGTGTATCAATTACAGTTATTTTAATTTCTACTAATTTTATTTTATCACCAATTTTTAATTCTGGTAGTTATGCAAATAGAATTATTATTAATGAAAATGGTAATTTCAGTGAGGATTTTGAAAAAGTCGATTTTAAACATTTACCTCTTCTTGATAAGGCATCAAGTCAAAAATTAGGTGATAGAGTAATGGGACAAATGCCAGAACTTGTTTCACAATTTGTTGTATCTGATTTATATACGCAAATAAATTATAATGATGATATTATTCGAGTAACACCTTTAGAATATAATGGCTTTATTAAATATTTAAGTAATAAAAATTCTGGAGTTAAAGGTTATATTACTGTAGATTCAGTAACTGGAGAAGCAAATCTTGTTAAACTTGATAAGGGTATGAAGTATATGCCTTCAGCATATTTTTCTAAGGATTTGATGCGTCATTTAAGATTTAAATATCCAACAGTAATTTTTGATACACCATCATTTGAAATTGATAATGAAGGAAATCCATATTGGATTATTCCAACTGTTAAATATAATGGTATTGGAATTCGTAAAGAAATAAATGGAGTTATTGTGTTAGATCCTATTACGGGTGATACTGAAAAGTATGATATTGATGAAGTGCCAACTTGGATCGATCATGTATATTCAGCAGACTTAATTCTTGAACAGGTTAATGACTGGGGATTATATAAAAAAGGATTTTTAAATTCTTTATTTGGACAAAAAGAAGTAGTTCAAACGACAGAAGGATACAATTATTTAATTATGAATGATGACGTATACTTATATACAGGTATTACTTCTAAAGCTACAGATGAATCAAATATTGGCTTTATTTTAACTAATATGCGTACTAAAGATACTGTTTTTTATGCAGTACCAGGAGCAGAAGAATATTCAGCTATGGCGAGTGCTAAAGGTCAAGTACAACAGATGAATTATACTTCTAGTTTTCCATTATTAATTAATTTGAATAATAAACCTACATATTTATTGTCCCTTAAAGATAATGCTGGACTTGTTAAAATGTATGCTTTTGTAGATGTTGCTGATTATCAAAAAGTCAGTGTCAGTGATGCAAGCATAGGAATAGAAGCGGCTGCTCAAAAGTATTTGGGTGATAGTTATGTTTTAAGTGATGAATTGTTAAGTAAGACTATTACTATTAAAACTATTACAAGTGCTAATATAGATGGTACTACTTATTATTATTTTAAAGATGAAAATAGTAATAAATATAAAGTTTCTATTAAAACTAATGAAGAAAATATTCCGTTTTTAAAAGTAGATGATAAATTAAAAATTTATTATACTAATGAAAATACTTTAATAGAAATTGTTAAATTAGAAAAATAAACTAGCATTGCTAGTTTTTTTATACAATTATTATTTTTTATGTTATAATTTAAATAGATAGTAGGAGGTATTATATGGCAAAAAAGAAAAAGAGAAAAACAGAAAAAGAAAGTACCTTTGCATATAAAAAAGAACTAATTGGAATTTTATTAATATTAATGTCTATTATAGGCTTTGGGGCATATGGACCAGTTGGAAGAATGATTAAAGCATTTTCAATATTCTTATGTGGTACATGGTGGTTTATATTTCTTAGTGCTTTAATACTTATGGGATTATATATGGTTATTAAGCGTCAAAATGTTAGACTTTTTAGTACTAAACTAATTGGAATATATATAATGATTATATCAATCTTGATGTGGTCACATCTTGAATACATGAAGGCTGGTAATGGCATGAATGTTCTTGCTGAAACAGTTAATAATTTTTTAGATTCTATTCATGATTTAAAAGATGCAGCTGGCGGTGGAATTATTGGAGCTTCATTTGATGTATTATTTTTAAAAATGTTTGATATTGATGGAACTAAAATTGTTATAATTACATTAATAATATGTGGATTTTTATTATTTACAGGTATGTCTATTTTTGATCTTATTAGAAAAGCTTCATCTAAAGCTAAAGATGGTATTAAGAAAGCTCATGAAGAACATGTACGTATAAAAGAAGAAAAAGAAGAAAAGAAGAAAAGCCCTGTTGTTATTAATGCCGAAGAACCTGAAGATGAAAATAATAAGATTGTAGTTGCTAGTATGGATGAGTTAATTCATATAGGTGATGAAAAATCTAAAGAAGAAATAAAAGAAGAAAAGCCTGAAGAGAAACCAATTATTAATTCAGGATTAATGGTTGATGCAACAGAAAGTATTGGTTATATTCATCCACCTCTTGCTTTATTAAATAAAGGTAAAAAAGGTAATGATAAAGAGAATATGGATTTGATAAAAAACAATATTCCAATTCTTGAACAAGTATTTCATGATTTTGCAATTGAAGCTAAAGTTGTAGCAGCTAATGTAGGACCTGCAGTTACGCAATATGAAATGGAAGTAAAAGCTGGTACAAAAGTAAGCAAAGTACTTAGTATTAATCGAGAAATTGCTCTTGCTTTAGGTGCAAAAGATGTTCGTATTCAAGCACCAATACCTGGTAAAAGAACTATTGGTGTTGAAATACCAAATAAATCAATATCTATGGTAACAGTAAGAGAAATACTTGAAAGAGTTCCTAAAAATAAAGAAGATAGTAAACTTTTAGTAACACTTGGTAAAAGTATTATGGGTGATCCAGTATTTTGTGAAATAAATAAAACACCACATTTATTAGTTGCTGGTTCTACTGGTAGTGGTAAGTCAGTATGTATTAATAGCATTATTATATCAATTTTAATGCGTACTAAACCAGATGAAGTAAAACTTGTTCTTGTGGATCCTAAAAAAGTTGAACTTTCTATGTATAATGGCGTCCCACATCTATTAGCTCCAGTTGTTACTGATGCTAAAAAAGCTAATATTGCTCTTAAAAAGATAGTAGTAGAAATGGAAAATCGTTATGATACTTTCAGTAATAATGGTGTAAAAAATATTGAAGGCTATAATAATATGGTTGATAAGAAAAATGAAACACTTCCTGTTGGTGAAAAATTAAGACATATGCCATTTATTGTAGTAATTATTGATGAACTTGCAGATTTGATGCTTGTTGCTGCTAAAGAAGTAGAAGACTCTATTATGCGTATTACACAAATGGCTCGTGCAGCAGGTATTCATTTAATTGTTGCTACACAAAGACCATCTACAGATGTCATTACTGGTGTTGTTAAAGCAAATATTCCATCAAGAATTTCATTTGCAGTTTCTTCACAAATAGATTCAAGAACTATTCTTGATATGGCAGGAGCTGAAAAACTTCTTGGTAAAGGTGATATGCTATTCCTTCCAATGGGAGAAAATACGCCAATTCGTGTACAAGGTACATATTTGTCTGAAGATGAAATAAATGCGGTTGTAAATCATACTATTCAGCAACAAAAAGCACATTATGATGAAACTCTTACAATGAGTGATGAAGAAATGCATTCATCATCTATGACTGAAGCATCTGATATGGGTGCGGTTCCAGGTGATGATTATGATGAACCACTTTATAATCAAATTGTAGAATTTGTAGTAACGAGTGGTAAAGCCAGTGCTTCACTTCTTCAAAGAAGATTTAGACTTGGATATAATAGAGCAGCAAGAGCTATTGATATTCTAGAAGAACGTGGAATAGTAGGACCACCTAATGGTTCTAAACCACGTGAAGTACTTGTAAAAGTAGAACAAAATAATGAAGAATAAAAGGACTATGAAAGTCCTTTTTGTTTTTCTTCAAAAATAATGTTTTTTTTCATTTTGCGTAAATTTTTTTCAATAATTAGAGCAATACCTTTTTGAGATAGATTAAACATTTTCCCAAGTTCTATTTGTGTATATTTATTATTATTAAATAATCCATAATAAAGAATTATTATTTGTTTATCTCTTTCATTTAATTTATCTAGTAAACTAATAATCATCATATGATTATCAATAGTATCAATAAAATTATCTTCATATAAATCATAATAATATACATTTTCATTATTTGTTCTTTTTATTGGATTATCAGGTTCAAATTCTTGTGATTTATATTTTGTTTTAGATAGAGTATTTGCGATTTCACGATCAATACATATAGTAGCATACGTTGAAAAATAATAGTCTTTATTTATATCATAATGATCTACGGCATGGATTAGTCCTAAAACCCCAATTTCAAATAAGTCATTTTTATCATATAAAACATTCCAGTATTTTTTACATAATTCATTTACTACAAGTCTTAAATTATATTTGATAATTTTAGTTCTAGCACTTATATCACCATTATGAAATTGTATAAATAATTCTTTTAATTCTTCATTGGATATTGGTTTTGGTAAATTTTTAAAATTTGTTAATTCTAATTTTTTCATAAGCACCCCTTAAATAGTTTTGCCTATTTTACCATTTTAACCTATTAAAATCAATACTTTTAGTATCAAAAACTTGCCAAAATATTTTAAAAATGTTAAGATAAAAGTTAGGTGATAAAATATGGCATATGATGAGAGTTCAATTAAGATATTAGAGGGGTTAGATGCCGTTCGTAAAAGACCTGGAATGTATATTGGTTCAACTGATAAAAGAGGTTTACATCATTTAGTATGGGAAATTGTAGATAATGCAATTGATGAAGTAATAAATGGTTATGGTAAAAAAATCAAAATAGTATTATATAAAGATGGTAGTGTTAGTGTTGAAGATGAAGGGCGTGGTGTACCAGTTGGTATGCATGCAAGTGGTAAATCAACTCCTGAAGTTATCTATACTATGCTTCATGCTGGTGGTAAATTTGAGTCTGGCGGATATAAAGTATCTGGCGGACTTCATGGTGTTGGTGCCAGTGTTGTAAATGCTTTAAGTAAAAAAATGGAAGTTAATATTAAACGTGATGGATTTGAACACTTTATTTCTTTTAAAGAAGGTGGTCATGTTGATCAAAAACTTACAAAACTTGAAAAAACTAGTAAGACTGGAACTAAAGTACGTTTTTGGCCAGATGGTACTATTTTTTCAACAACTATATTTTCATTTTCAACTATTTGTGAAAGAATGCAAGAATGTGCTTTTCTTTTAAAAGATTTAACAATAGATATAATAGATGAAATAGAAGGAAAACATGAAACATATCATTATGAAAATGGCCTTAATTCTTTTGTAGAATATTTAAATGAAGATAAAAGACCACTTCATAAAGTAGTAAATTTTAGTGGTATGAAGGATAAAATTGAAGTAGAAGTTTCTTTTGCTTATACTGATGCTTATACTGAAAATATTGTATCTTTTGTTAATAATGTTAAAACTAATGATGGTGGTACTCATGAAGTTGGTTTTAAAAGTGCTTTAACTAAAGTATTCAATGATTATGCCAGAAAAAATAAATATTTAAAAGAAAAAGATAAGAATTTAGAAGGATCAGATACTAGGGAAGGATTAACTGCTATAATTAGTCTTCAAATACCAGAATCACTTCTTCAATTTGAAGGACAAACTAAAGGTAAATTAGGAACATCTGAAGCAAGAGTAGTAGTTGATAGTATTGTATCTGAAAAGTTGCAATTCTTCTTAGAAGAAAATAAACAAATCGCAACAGCTATCTTAGATAAAATGCTTAAAAGTAAAATAGCTCGTGAAGCTGCTCGTAAAGCACGTGATGAAGCTAGAAATGGTAAAGCAAAAGGAAAAATAGAAAAGAATTTATCTGGTAAATTATCACCAGCTCATAGTAGAAATCCTAAAATAAATGAACTTTTCTTAGTCGAAGGAGATTCAGCTGGAGGATCTGCTAAAGGTGGTCGTGATAGAAAATTCCAAGCAATATTGCCACTTCGTGGTAAAGTAATTAATACTGCTAAAGCATCAATGGAAGATATATTAAAAAATGAAGAAATTAATACTATGATTCACACAATTGGTGCTGGTGTTGGTAGTGACTTTGATGTTAAAGATTCTAATTATGATAAAGTAATTATTATGACCGATGCTGATGTAGATGGTGCTCATATTCAAATACTTTTATTAACTTTCTTTTATTATTATATGCGTGGTTTAATTGAAGAAGGAAAACTTTATATAGCACTTCCACCACTTTATAAATTAGATTATGGTAAAAAACATATTTATGCATATACTGATGAAGAACTTGAAAAACTAAAAAAAGAAGCAGGTGGAAAATATACTGTTCAACGTTATAAAGGTCTTGGTGAAATGAATGCTGATCAATTGTGGGAAACAACTATGAATCCAGAAACTAGAAGTTTAATAAGAGTTAAGATTTCAGATGCCGCACTTGCAGAAAAACGTGTTAGTGTTTTAATGGGTGATAAAGTAGAACCACGTAAAGAGTGGATTAATGAAAATGTTGAATTTACAATGGAAGATGATTACAGAGGGTAGGTGAATAAAATGGAAGACATATTAAAGAGAATACAAGATTATGCTCTTGAAGAAATAATGGGTGATCGTTTTGGATCATATGCTAAAGAAATAATTCAAGATAGAGCAATACCTGATGTAAGAGATGGTTTAAAACCAGTTCAAAGAAGAATATTATATGCAATGTATAAAGCTAATAATACTCATGAACATGCATATATAAAATGTGCAGCCACTGTTGGTGATGTACTTGGTAAGTATCATCCACATGGTGATTCATCTGTTTATGATGCCATGGTACGTATGAGTCAGTGGTGGAAACAAAATAATATTTTAGTTGATATTCATGGAAATAATGGTTCTATTGATGGTGATGGTCCTGCTGCATATCGTTATACAGAAGCAAGACTTGCTAAAATAAGTGATGAACTTTTAAAAGACTTAGAAAAAGATACAGTTGCTTGGGCACCTAATTTTGATGATCGTTTTTTAGAACCTACAGTTTTGCCAGCAAAATTTCCTAATTTACTTGTAAACGGAACTAATGGTATATCTGCTGGATATGCTACTAATATTCCACCACATAATTTAGGTGAAATAATAGATGCAACTATTAAGAGAATTGATAGTCCAAATTGTCATTTGGATACAATTTTAAATATTGTTAAAGGACCTGATTTCCCAACTGGGGGTATTGCTCAAGGTAAGCAAGGTATTATTGATGCTTTTTCAACTGGTCGTGGTAAAGTAATTGTTTGTAGTAAATGTGAATTTGTTAAAGAAAAAGGCAAAGAACAAATTATTATTACAGAAATACCATTTGAGGTTAATAAAGCAACACTTGTAAATAAAATAGATGCAATTAGAATTGATAAAAAAATAGATGGCATAAGTGAAGTTAGAGATGAAAGTGATCGTGAAGGACTTAGAATTGCTATTGATTTAAAATCTGGAGCGAATAAAGATTTAGTATTAAACTATTTACTTAAAAATACAGAACTTCAAGTATCATATTCTTATAATATGGTAGCAATCGTTAATAGAAGACCTATGACTCTTGGAATATTAGAACTTTTAGATGCTTATATTGCTCATCAAAAAGAAATTATAACAAAGCGTAGTGAATTTGATTTAAAAGCATATCAAAAACGCTTACATATTGTAGATGGTTTCTTAAAAATGTTATCTATATTAGATGAAGTAATTAAAGTAATTAGAGCTAGTAAAAATAAGAGTGATGCTAAAGATAATTTAGTTGAAAAATTTGGATTTACACCAGAGCAAGCTGAAGCTATTGTTACTTTACAACTTTATAAATTAACTAATACTGATGTTGTAGCACTTGAAGAAGAAAAAGCTAAACTTGAAAAATTTATTGAAGCATTAAAACTAATTTTAAGTGATGAAGATAAATTAAAAGAAGTAATGAAACATGAATTAAAGAAAATTAAACAAGAATATGCTACTCCAAGAAAAACAGTAATTAAAGATGAAATAGTTGAAATCAAAGTAGATATGGTACAAGCTATTCCTAAAGAAGAAGTAATAGTTATTTTAACAAATGATGGTTATGTTAAACGTGTTTCTAAACGTAGTTATAATAAAGATGAAGAAACTACAGTTAAAGAAGGAGATTATGTAACTGGAAAATATGCTTTAAATACATTAGATACATTATTATTATTTACAGATAAAGGAAATTTTGTTTATATGCCAGTTTATGAACTTCCAGAACTTAAATGGAAAGAACTTGGTAAGCATATTAGTAATTTAGTTAAAATAGATGCTGATGAAAAAATTATTAGTGGAATTGGTGTCTCAACATTTGATGAAAATAAATATGTTACTATTGTTTCTAAAAATGGTATGATTAAGAGAACTTCTTTATCTGAATTTAAATTACAACGTTATTCTAAACCTGTTACATGTATGAAATTAAAAGATGATGATGAAGTTGTAAATGTAGTTATAGATAATGCAGAGTATATTATGTTAACGACTAAAATGGGTTATGGATTAAAATATAGTGTTTCTGAAGTGCCAGTTATTGGTTTAAAAACTGCTGGTGTTAAAGCTATATCTTTAAAAAATGATGAAGTAAAAACAGGTATATTAGTTAATCCTGATGATACTATTCTTATTGTAACTGAAAAAGGAACTGCTAAGAGAATGCATATTTCTGATATTGAAATTGGTACTCGTGCTAGAAAAGGTTCTAAAATAATTCGCGAAGTAAAAACGAATCCATATTATATATTAAAGTGTTTTAATAGTATAATGCAGGATCATTTAACTATTAAAGCTAAAAATGATGAAATTACTATTAAAGTAACTGAAATATCATTTGCAGATCATTTATCAACAGGTACATCTATTTCTAAGAATAATGTTAGTGACGCATATATTGTATGTAATTTAGAAAGCATTAATGATAAAGAAGAAAAAGAAGAAGAAAAGAAAATAGATGATAATGACTTAAAACAAATAGATAATAAAATAATGACTATTGATGATTTTTTAGATAATTTTGAAATAGATAAGTAAGTTTTTCTAAAAGTTTCATATAATATTTTAGGTGATTAAAATGACCAATAAAGATTCATTTAAAATTTTTGTAGCGAAACATCCAGAATTCATAAAATATGTAAATAATGGTACTATGACATGGCAAAAGTTTTATGAAATGTATGATTTATATGGTGAAAATAATGATATATGGCAAAAATACAATAATACTGAAGAAGAAAAGAATGATTTAAAAACTAGTGAATTTTTGAATTTTATAAAAAATATTAATATTGAAAAGTTACAATCAGGTATGGAGAGTGTAAGTAGGGTTTTAAGTTTAGTTTCAGAAATTGGAAATAAAACAGAAACTAAAGAAGAATATAATCCTAGACCAATTTATAAACATTTTGAAGATTAATGACTTTAGATATTCAATTTAAAATAAAAAATAATAATTTATATAAAGAATATCTAAGGTCACACTCTTATTGGTATAAAACCTTAACAAGATATCCTGATGCTTTTAAAAATTTTGAAGATGAAGTTAAGAAATTTTATAAATTAACAACTGTTGATCGTATAAATAAATTTTCACAAACATTAGAAATGGTTCAAACTTTTATGTCAGTTTTAAAATAAGGAGTTTATATGCGTATTATAAGTGGAAAATATAAAGGTAAAAAAATAGAAGGATTTAATATTGATGGTACTAGACCAACTATGGATCGTGTAAAAGAATCTTTATTTGCAATGATTCAAAATAATATTAAAGATAGTATTTGTCTTGATTTATTTGCTGGTAGTGGTAGTCTAGGTTTAGAAGCACTTAGTAATGGTGCTAGTAAATGTTATTTTTGTGATAATAATAATATAGCTATAAAAACCATAAAAAAAACATTAGATGAAATTAAAGAAGTGAATGCTGTTTTAAAACTAGGTGATTATGAACAAATATTAAAAAGTTTTAAAAATGAAAAATTTAATATTATATTTTTAGATCCACCATATAAAATGAATTTAATAAATAATGTACTTAATATAATTAATGAACTAGATTTATTAAATGATAATGGAATTATTGTATGTGAATATGAAACTGAAATAGTTGAAAATAATAATTTTGAAATTATAAAAGAACGAAAATATGGAACGATAAATATTAAAATATATAAAAAATTAGAAAAAATCTAATTTTTTTTAGTTTTAGGCAGGAGTTTTTATTTTTTTTTAGAATAATATATGTAGGAGGTGAGAAAATCAAAAAATATCCATTTGTAAAACAAAATGAAAGTAAAGATTGTGCTGTTGCATCTTTACTGATGATAATTAAATATTATCGTGGATATGTATCCAAAGAATATTTAACTGAACTTACTAAAACAAATAAATGTGGGACTACTGCTTTTCATATTATTGAGGCTGCTAAGAAAATTGGATTTGAAAGCAAAGGAATCAAATTAGAATTAAATGATTTAAAAAAATATGTATTACCATGTATTGCACATGTGACAATTAATAAATCATTTAATCATTATATAGTAATTTATGAAATCAACTATGAAAAAGAATATTTAATAATTGGTGATCCAGCAAAAAAATTAGAAAAAATATCTTTTAGTACTTTTGCAAAAATTTGGAATAATATTATTATTACATTTATTCCAGTAAAAACTATACCAGTTTTACAAAAAGAAGCAAAAGCTACTAATATAATTAAATTGATTTATAAAAATATTTGTATGTATCTAAAAACCGTTTATGTATCTGCTGTAATTTTTATATTGCTGTCACTGGTTTGTTCTTTTTCCTTTAAAATTATGCTTGATGAAACAATGGACTTAGAACCTAAAAAAATGTTCATATTCACGTCCTTAACATTTATATGTTTAGAAACGTTCAAAAATATTTTCGGAGCTATCCGTAATAAATTTTTAATTATGGCAAGTCATAAAATTGATTGGAATTTGACGAAGGATATTTTTGAAAAAATCATCTCCTTACCATATCGTTATTATCGGAATCATACAACAGGAGATATTGTTTCAAGAATTCACAATTTAGATAAAATTAAAGAAATATCAACTCAAATAATAATTATTGTACTTATTGATTTACCACTTATGATATTATCTGGTATTGCACTTTTCTTTATAAATAAATACCTCTTTACAATTTCAGTACTTATTCTTATATCTCTTATTATTATAAATTCTATATTCAACCCTATCTATAAAAAATATATTAATACTCTTCAAGAAAAAAGTGCATATGTAAATAATAATATGATTGAAAAAATAAGTGGTTTTGAAACAATTAAAGGTCTTGGAATTGAAGATGAAGCAATTAATAATTTTGAAAATAATTATTTTGAGTTTCATTCCAATTGGATTCATATGGATAAATTATATAATATTCATAGTACATTTAAAACTCTGTTAAGTGATTTAGGTTCTTTGATTTTATTTTCAATTGGCTGTTTACTTGTATTTGATAATAAAATGACTTTTGGAAATCTACTTGCTTTTAATTCATTATTTATCTATTTTATTGGCCCAGTAAAAAGTATTACTGACTTAAGTACCAATTTAAAAGAAGCTATTAATTCTTTAGAACGAGTTCAAGATTTAGTAATAAAAGATGAAGATAGTGGCATAATATGTAGAGATATGATAGGCAATATCGAGTACAAAAATTTAGATTTTTCATATGATGATATGAATAAAAATTTGGATAACATTAATCTTAAAATAAAAGCTAAAGATAAAGTATTGATTTTAGGAGATAGTGGAGCTGGTAAAAGTACAATGCTTAAAATCTTAATGAAATATTATAAGGTTAATCGTAACCAATTATTTATTGATAACGTAGATATTAATGACTATAGCATGAATGCTATTAAACAAAATATTTGTTATATATCACAAAATGAAATATTATTTAATGATAGTTTAATTAATAATTTGAAAGCTTATCGTAATATTAATAATGAAGAAATAGAAGAAATGTTAGATTTTTGTTATATTAGAGAAATCTTTAAAAATAGTAATTTAGGATTTCAAACACAAATAGAAGAAAATGGTTTTAATTTATCTGGTGGAGAAAGGCAAAGAATTATCTTAGGTAGAAGTTTACTTAAAAAATTTAATATTTTAATTATTGATGAAGGACTCAATCAAGTAGATATTTCTCTTGAAAGAAAAATTTTAAAGAATGTGTTAAAAAAATATAAAGATAAAACTATTATTGTTATTTCTCACAGATTAGAGAACATGGATTTATTTAATCATGTTATAAAATTTAAAAAAAATAGAATAAGTGAGGATCTTGTAAAAAATGCTTAATGATATGAATTTAATAACAAGTAATCAAAATTTAAAATTATCTTTAGTTATAAAAATAGTATATATTAGTTTTATATTATTCAATATATTATTATGTATTTTAAAAGTTAAACGTTATAATACATATGTTGCTAGAATTCAACAAGGAGATAACTATAATATGCAAGTCTTTGTAGCAAATGATGCTGATGAATTTATAACTGGCAATGAAATAATTATTGATAATAAAAAATATAATTATGAAATAGTAGATATTGAAAAAGATTACTTAATTGATAATAATGATAGATTTATGTTAGTAGATATAAATGTTCCAATGGAACAAAATGAATTTGATAGTAATTATATTAGTTTAAAACAAGATGTTAGTGGTGATAGTATATTTGATAATATTATAAAAAGAATAAAGAAAGGAATGAATTTATGAAAGAATTAGAAAAAAAAGAACTTATGAAGATTAATGGTGGAGGATGGGGAATAGGAATAGCTGTTGGTGCAGGAATAACATTTTTAATTGGAGTTATTGATGGATTTGTTCGTCCATTAAAATGTAGATAAGGAGAAAAAATATGCAACTAGAAAAGAAAGAATTACTTAACATTATAGGTGGAGGACTTACTGGAACACTTATAAATGCAATTATAAAAGGTGCTACTACTGTAGTTGATTTTGGAAGAAATATTGGAAGTGCTATACGTAGAATAACATTTGGTAAATTATGTCCTATTTAAAAGAAAATTCACTATTAAAAAAAATTTTATTACTCATATTAATACTCATGTTAATACCCCTATTTGATATAATATTAAAAGTCATGTTAGCATACGGTCAGTTAATTGGTTCATATGCTAGATATATTACAGAAGAAAATATTTGTTAAAAAAGTTATTGAAAAATAACTTTTTTATTTTGAACTTTTATTTTTTTTAAATTTATAGTATAATTTGATTATAAAAAGGAAGGTATAAGTATGGATTTTAGAGGTATAAAAGAATTTTTAAAAGATAGTTTATGGATTATAATAATTATTTTAGTTGTTCTATTAGTAAATATCTATATTATTTCATTCCAACAAGTAGTAGGACCATCTATGAATGATAATTTACAAAGTGGGGATATTGTAATATTAAATAAACTAATATATAAAATTAGGGATGTTAGAAGATGTGATGTAATATCTTTTGAACAAGATTCAAAAAATATGGTAAAAAGAGTCATAGGATTACCAGGTGAATACATAGAATATAAAGACAACTATTTATACATAGATGGTGTCAAATATGCAGAGGACTATTTAGATGAGGGTACTATAACAAAAAATTTTAAATTAGAAGATTTACCTGGAAATTATACTAAAATACCAGATGGGATGTATTTAGTGCTAGGTGATAATAGAACAGACTCAACAGATAGTCGAAACTTTGGTTTAATTAAGAAAAAAGACATAAAAGGTAAGGTTTCGATTAGGGTTTGGCCATTATCTGGTATAAAATTAATAAAATAGTAAAAAAAATGTTGTTTTATAAAGAAAAGAATGCTATAATTTCGTTGAGGCAAAATATAAGAAATTATATTACGCAAAGCTTTAGAGCCTAAGGTTGTATACTATGGTTGTCAGTTGCATATGTTTTTTATGCATTTTTTTTATGTTTGAAAGGAAGGTTTTATATGGTAACAAAGAAAAGAATTGTTTTAGCAACAATAGTGTTTATTTTTGCAGGATTATTACTATATACTTTTGCCAATCCTAGTGAGG
>JAEEGL014316362.1_pt1 | contig 14974 bp, 11 predicted proteins | sample 9134231 | NCBI WGS metagenome assembly JAEEGL01 (sample SAMN16246548, study PRJNA631951) | gut metagenome | biome: gut microbiome; feature: rumen; material: fiber-attached | host: Bos | place: Iran: Karaj | collected 2018-10
AATCTGCAATACATCTTGTGCCTTCTTTGATAGAAACACTTGTTATGTTTTTATCGCTGACATCCGTCAAATAGCTGCCAATATACCTTACTTTATTTATATATTCAGCATTTTTTACTGTTGTTCTGTTGAATATATTATTGCCAATTTTCACTAGACTATCCGGCAAAACCACTTCATTTATTATTCCGCAGTTATAAAAAGCTCCGCCGTTAATTTCCTCTACTCCGTACTCTATTTGAATACTTGAGAGCCTTTGGCAACCTGAATAAGCACCTGACCCTATCACTTGCACATTTCCGGGGATCACTAATGATGTGAGGCCGGTGCATCCGTAAAACGCAGATGCTCCTATTCTTTTGACAGTTTTGGGTATAATAACAGTGTTCATATTACTGCAATTATAGAAGGCATAATCCTCAATACTTGTAATGCCCTCGTCCTGCGGAACAGAACAGTTACCATATCCTCTGATTAACGCCTTCGAATTTTTATCGATAAAACAATTACCACTGACAATAAAATTAGGATTGTCCGCAGAAACAATGATTCGGGAGATCTTATTACATAATGCAAATGCCAAAAGCCCTATGTTCTCGACGTTTTTTCCAATTGATACGCTTACAATCTCTGAGCATTCATTAAATGCACTTTGACCTATAGTTTTCACGCTGTCGGGTATAGAAATGCTTGTAAGCCCATCACAGCTAAACGCACCATCACCTATAATTGTCACATTTTCTCCAATTGTTGCATTTACCAGGCCTGTGCAAGCATAAAAAGCCGAATTTCCGATAGAAGTGACACCATCAGGGATAATGATATCCGTAATACCGGTGCAACCATGAAAAGCATCATCATCTATATTCGTAACACCATAACCAATTGAAACCTCATTAATCCCTTTACAATAATAAAACGCAGATTTACCAATGAAGGTAATATTATCAGGTATTGTAACTTTTATCAAACTGTTACAACAACAAAATGAATAGTTACCTATGCTATTCAATCCATATAAATCCTCTTTTCTTATTTCGGTTAATTCAATATTATTAAAGAATAAACTCTTTGTATAAAATGTTGGGTTAGAGTACATATTGCCAAAAGAAATTCGGCTCCAATTGGCAATTGTATCAGCGTAATTCACTTTTGTCAGGGCTGTACAGTTTTTAAATGAATCATCTCCTATGCTTTCAACGCTTTGACCTATAGTAATGCTTTCCAGTCCGATGCATCCGCTAAACGAAGATGTTTCAATATTTGTAACACTGTCAGGAATGATTATGCTCTCAAGACCGGTACATCCGCCAAAAGCATAATCTCCAATACCTGTAACGCTTACAGGTATATCTATATTCGTCAATGATGTGCAACTATCAAAAACCCTTTCTTCAATATATTCAATTCCTTCAGGCAAATTAATGCTTTGAAGGCCCTTACAGTTAAAAAAAGCATATTCCCCTATACATCTTACAGTGTTAGGGAGATTTATTTCTGTTATTCCGTTACAAAACTGAAATGCCCATTCATCAATATATTTTGTTCCGCTTTTTACATTCACTATTCCTGAGGTGTTTTTTTTTGCACAAAGCAAATGATTAGATAAATACAGCACTCCATCGATCCAGTTTGATTGATTGTTATAATAGCCGGTTCCGACAAAAGCAGATTTATCCAATTTTTCAACATTTTCACCAATAAAGATATTTGTCAGATTTATAGTATCATTAAAAGCGAGTTCTCCAATATATTTTACAGTATCAGGTATTTCAACCTCAGTTAAGTAATGACACGCCTGAAAAGCATATCCTTCTATAAATCTGACTCCATCCGGAATTACTATTTTTATTGCAAAACGATTGGAACAAGACTTAATTCCTACTACAGGATATCCATTAAGACTATTCGGGATTTTCAATATACCATAAGTGTAATCAGAACACTTAGTGATAACCGCCTCACCATCTACCACTTTAAACTGATACTTTCCACAGGTTTCAATATCATCATCCGCATTTGCTTCTGTTACAAACAGCTTAGCAAAATCAAGCTCCGCTATGCCGTTCAGCGGCGCGGCTCCAAACAGCATAATCATACAAAGGATTATTGATAAGATTTTTTGAGCGGATTTTTTCATAATAACACCTCGAGAGAAAGGGTTGAATAGTTAGCAGTTAGGAGTGTGAAGAGTGAAGTTAAGGTTGTCGCAGAGCGACATATATAATCGGAGCGAAGCGACCATTAATTACTCATTACTCATTACTAATTAAAATCATTTTTACGGATTTTGAGGGTATACTCTGCCCTATTATAATATTATATAAAATAAATATTTTAAAGTCAATAAAACAAAATGATTTTCTTGCTTTTTAGAATTATCCTTCTATCTGTCTTGTGAGATAGACGGTCAGTATTCTGATGAGGAGTGATACACGCTGTTCATCAGTCATCTTTGTGTCTTCCGCCGCTATTTTCAGACTCAGACGGATCAAATCATCCAATGTCATTGCGCATCACTCCTCTCAGTATTAAAACTGTTATTTAAGACAGCTCCTTCTTTATTTATTCACGGCTTGATTTCCGCTTGCGGAGCCCTGCCGAGCAGGCTGCGGAAAAACGCTATGAGCCTAGCGAAGAAACTGCTGTTGACTTTGATTTCGCAGTCTCTGCTGAGATCGCGGCCGCTGCTGTCTTTCTGAACTCTGTTGAGCCCGTCAACAACTTTTACGGTAAAGGTCGTGCTGTCTCTCATCTCTCCGGCGTCATAAGTCACGGTTTTATTATCGCCCTTGGCGCGCTGACTGCCGCCCTCATAAATTACGAGATAATATCCCGAGGGGACATTGTCTGCCGTTGCGGTCAAACTGACCTTTGTCTTATATGAAACGGATGCGGATGATCTGACATTGATTACCGCGCCTGCCGTCGGATTGACGGGGGTTACCTGGGGTTCGGGATTGCCGGGGTTAACCGGCGCCGCATCCTTTTGCCATACGGCGTAGAGGATTATATCGGAGCTGAGACTGTAGCTTGCGCCGGGCTGATACTGCGCCGAGGCCGCGCCTCTGCTCTGCGCCCAGCCGAGGAATTTGTAACCGTCTCTGACCGGCTTTACGCCCGAAAGTGTGATGCTGCCGTTTCCGCTCTGAGCCGAAGGGGCTCCGCTGCCGCCGTTGGCATTGTAGGTGATGGTGTAGATTGCGGGAGCAGCCGAATCTTTAAACATTAATCTTATGGAATCGCCGTAATTCTCAATACGGAGAGGATTTGAAATTTTGGTATCGCTGATGGTGTAGGAATCCCACTGAGACTTCTCACCGTAGAAGTCGGCATATCCCAGAGAATCACAGTTTGCAAATGCGTTTTTGCCGATTGTCAGTTTCTGCTCGTCGTTTCTTCTTTCAAATACCACCTCTTCAAGCTTTTCGCAGCCGTTAAAGGTGTAGCTGTCTATTGAAGCTACCGCCGCAGGTATCGTGATTTTTTTAAGAGATGTGCAGCCGGCAAAGAAGCCGCCGTTCCAGTTATACAGAGATGTCAGGTTTTCGCTCAGCTTTACCGTTTCAAGTCTTGCGCAGTTTGTGAAAACCGAGCCGCCTGTTGAGGTGCATGTATCGGGAATGATGACCGATTTGATCTTGAGCCCCGAGAAAAGGAATCTGCCGAGCCTTGTTGCGTTTGAGTCTTCAAGATTAATCTTAAACTCCGAAACAGATGTTGATGAGCCGCATCCGTCAAACGCTTTGTCTCCGATTGTCAGCTTCTGATCCGCGGTTCTTCCCGGAGCAAATACAACTTCCGAAAGCTTAACGCAGCCGTCAAAAGCGTTGCTGTTCACAGAGGAAACCGATACGCCTATCGTCACTTTCTCAAGAAGCTTACAGTCGGAAAAAGCGTTTCCTCCTATAACAGAAACCGGATGTCCGTCAACATTATTGATGATTATCTCCGAGGCTGAAGTGTCTTTGCATTTTATTATTTCAGCCCTGTTGTTATTGAGATTGTAATCAAACAACCCGTCTGCGCTTGTTATGCCCGCCGCGCTTGCTCTGACTGATGTGAAACTCAGCGAGGAAAGCTCGGCTCCCGCGAGGGATGCCGCCGGCGCGGCTCCGAAAATCATGAGGCCTGCAAGCATTGCCGCCATAGCTTTTTTTATTGAGTAATAAGTCATTATTTTTCCTCCCCGGTTTAAAAACCGTTATCACTGTTTCTGATTTTTACCCGTATTGTATGTTTAAGCTTCCGCGGGGGTTGCAGGCGCCGGGATTGCCGGAGCCTGCGCCGCTTTCTTTTCCTGTCTTTCTATGTTTATCTTTTTGAGGCCTTCCTTTGCCATCTGAATCTGAACCACAAACGGGAAGCAGAATACGAAGAAGCCTTTGCCGGTGACCTTCTTCCAGACCGAGGTCGCGAAGTTGGTGCAGTTGTGAGTAAGGTATTCATACCAGTGCCATCTTGAGTGTGTGATTTCTTCCTCTGCCGACTTGAGATCTCTGCGTGTGAGCTTGCACTCGGTCGCGTTTACGGTCTCGCCGCTGTAATCATACATTTCGTCATCATAGTGAAGGCCGTCAAAGTGATGAAGGCCGAAGCTTGCCATTGCGCCGGGGGCGATTTCTGTATTGCCGACTTTCAGATTTTTTTCGGTGACATTTTTAATGCAGATCCAGGTGTGGCCGAAAATATACGGAGCGTGAGGGCCGGAAACACACATATACATAATTGCGACAACAGCGTCGGAAAGAAGTGATTCATCGTCGTTTTCAGCAGCATCCTCAGATTCAAAAGAATCGGAAACGTTTGCCGCGGGTGATTCTTCGGTGTATGATATCTGCTCTTCATTTACCGCCGCTTCTGCCTGTATGCTTTCGGGAGCGTTCAGTGCAGCATCCTGAGCAAAAGCCGGAGTGGCTATGGTGATAAATGTGATAAGCGTAAGTAATATAGCTGTAAACTTCTTCATAATGACAACTCCTTGAATAGTGTTTTGTGTTTTCGTTCCGACTTTAAATGTTCTGTCTTCTTTCGTTTCTGTCAATCAGTCTTCTTCGTCAAATACGTTTTTGCTGTCTGCCACCCCGGGGATGCACGTTACCAGAAACGTTGCAACCAGAATGCCGAACACCGGGTAAACTATGTCTTTGAATGTGCAGAGAATTGCCGAAATTTCCATATTGTTTCCTCCTTTTGAATGTCGGGTTTGTATTGCTTACATGCACATTATAACCCGGATTTTACCGATTTTATGCCCGGAGGTATGAATGCGACAAAATGAGGGATGAATGCAGAAAAGCGGCCCCGATTCAATGAATCGGGGCCGCTTGGCCGGGTATATTAACAATCAGAAATCAATTCCTTGTTTGTACAGTTAAAACATAATTCAGTAAAATAAATCTCAACTGTTTTGAGTAAATCAGTTTTTGACAACTCTGTCTGCTTTAAAGAGTGTATATCTGAAAAAAGCAATCAGTTTCTTCAGGAAACCGGAGCTGACTTTTACGGTTTCGGTATCGGAAATCTCGTTTGCTTCAATCACAGGGTTATTTACGGCTTTGCCATCTTTATAAAGGACCGCCTTAATCTCAGCATCTCCGTTTTTGGCATCATATTCAAACACCGTGCCTGTCTTGCCGGTATCCTTTGAGCCGATAAACCAGTGAATCTCATATCCTTTTGTCGCACCGGCTTCAAGGCGCAGAATCTGGCCGTAATCTATCATCTTTATGCCGGGGTTTGATTTAATGCTGACAGAAGGAATCTCATATATGGCGAAGGGACTGAGTGAGGTCACTGTTATTTTCCAGTAGTTTTCATACCCTGGTCCGCCCTCTTCAATTTGGAAAGCAGAATCGTTTTTACTGAAGGCGAAGCTCTCTCTCAAGCCCCCTTTTGCAATATGCACTATTGTAATCTTGTCCTTATCTCTTCCTACAGCATCCTTGCTTACCAGGAACTCGGCCGGATTATCTTTTGAAACAGGATTGCCGTTAACTATATCCAGTTCAAACTCGAGAAGACAGCCGAAAACTATATCGCTGAATCCGCCGTTATTCTGAGGATTTAATACGTTTATGCTTATTTCATATCTCGAATTACCGTCTTTGGGTTTAAGAATAATGGCATTTTCAACTTTATCACCGCTCGGGAGCATAATAGATCCGTCTTCATACAGAGTGACTCCTGTTTCAGAAGAATAATAAACCTTGTTGTCGGTACCCAAATGATCATTCTTAAAATGGATTTTGGTTTTATTCACTTCAAGTTGATTTGTGTCACTAAAGCCATCGTTTTTTATACTGCTGTTCCACTGTGACTCCGGACCTTCGAAATAAATATCACTCAGTTTTTTGCAATCAACAAACGCTGAAATTGCAACACTGTTGACGCTGCCGGGAACTTTAATCTCTTTGAGCTCTTTACATCCCCAAAAAAGTCCCGAATCAATTCTTTTTACACCTTCGGGAATCTCAACAAGGGTAAGCAATTCGCATTCTCCGAAAGCTCCGCCGGCGATGCATTTTGTTCCCGGTTTTACAGTGTATGTTCCGGATAAAGTTTCATTTGCCTGAATAAGGTATTCTCCTATATACAGAACACCATCTGTCCAGTTGGATTCATCCATGTAATATCCGGTTGCGTAGAATGCATAATTCCCGATTCTCGTAATGCCATCCGGCATCTCTATTTCTTTAAGATCAGCGTTCATTGAAAATGCTGTCGGTACTATTGTAGTAACACCGTCGGGAACAGAATAAAAAGAATCTGTTTTTCCGGCAGGATAACATATCAATTCATCTTTGCTTTTTGAAAAAAGCACTCCATCTACAGCACAATATGTAACATTTTCATTATCAACCTCAATATAAGAGATACTCTCACACCCGTAAAATGCGTTTCCGCTTGCGTATTCAAGATGCGTACCGTCTTCGATTTTGCTGACAGAAGCGGGAATCCTTAAACTCTCAATTCCGGTTCCGGCAAAAGAATAATAACCAATAGATTCTACACTGTTTCCGATGTGAACAGATTCAAGTATACCTAATCCATTGAATGCATAATTTCCTATACGTGTAACTTCATCACCGATTATAACCTCTTTCACATTCATTCCGATCCAAGGATTCTCATAAATATCGCCGTCCATTCCGTAATCATACATATCTCCCGGCCCGGTGATAGTAACGATTCCCGTGCTGTCATCAAATTCCCACGTCAAGTCTGTGCCGCACATACCGCTCTCCGGTACAGCTGAAGCCGTCAAGCAGGTTAATCCCGGAAGCAATGAAAGCATCAGAACGGAAGCAATCAGTAAAGATACAAGGCTTTTAGATACCACATTTATTCTCATTAAGCATGTCTCCTTTAATCAGTTGTTGAATGCATTGATAGTAAACTCTGTGAACTCACCTTTAACGGCTGTATAATCGACTTTTTCTCTAACATTACAGATCTCCCAATCGCCTACGGTCTGTGCAATAGTTCCAATATCTTCAATTTTTAAGACCGTTCCGTTTTCAACAATCACAATCTTGGAATAAATCTCGTTACCTTCATAATCAACAAATTTAAGCTTCAGTCCGGCAATATTTCCCCCGTCCGGTCCGCAATCGAGTATGGTGGCGTTTCCCGCGTTTTTTCCGATAAGCAAGTTGACAGTCCCCTCATCCCCATCGGTTTTGCCATACTTATAAGTGCAATTATCAAAAGCCTGCTTAATTGTTTGACCCCCGGCAAAACAGCTGACAAATTCTTTCATGAAATCACGGCTGTAATTCGAAAAAACATCACCTTTAAAACCTATAACCGCTTTTGCGCCGGCATCAATAAAAGCTTTTGCAAGCGCTTCGCTGTATTTTTCCTTGCCAAAAGCACAGCAGCTCTCGAGGAAAACCACGCTGTTATCTATCTTTTTGCTTTTAAAGAATGAAGGAAACAGTACTCCGTATTTTTCAGCACTGACAGCAGAAATCTTTCCGTCGACATAATCAATGACTGCATCGATAATTCTTCCGGTATTTTTTTCCTTTAAATCCGCTTTGAACATATCCCCATCGGAATAACCGGGAAGCTGAATATACGGAGTGTTGTTCAAATAAACATTTCCGTGACATGAAAAGCACAGGAAATAAAGTCCTTCAAGATTTCTGCAAGACTCGTATTCTGCATTTGTAATGCTGACACCGTAGTATTTTTGATAATCATTTATCAAAGACTGGTATTCAACGCTTTTGCCGAATCCTTCAAGAGTCATAAAATGTGAACTGCCGGCATTTTTCTCCGTGTTACCTTGTTTAAGCCTGACCCCGCCTATTATATTCTCTCCTGAATCAAGTTTATATTCAAACCAATAAGCATCTTCATTACTGTCATATTCAGGATTGCTGATTATATCTTTATCTTCAAGCTTTTTCAGTTCTTTATCAATAATCTTCTTTTTCTCGTCAACAGTATCTTCACCTTTAACTGAATCTGTTTTGGCGGCAGTGTTATACTCTGTTGATTCAATTGTTTCTTCCAGGGTTTTATCAACTTCATCGACATTTTTTTGATCATTTTCAGAAAGGCCGCAATCATAAACAACCGAAATATCAAAAGAGCAATCCACTCCGTCAAACTTTATCGATATCTGTGACCTGTTTTCAAAGATCTCATTTTCGCTGTTCAGGGAAACTGCGGATTTTTCCTCATCAGAGAGCTTTTTAAATGTTTCGTTTCGGCTGAAGAGATTTCCGAAAAAGAATAAGATTTTCTTAAAGAAACTTAATTTTGCACCGGATCCCAACTTTGCCCTGAATGTAAATGACGTTGAAGAACCGGAACCGTCTTTGCTGAGTTTCACAACTCCTGATTTACAGCTTTCACCCCGGGGGAGCTTACAATCTCCGGAAAAAGCTGAAATCATCAGTTTATCAATATCAAAGCCATATTTATTTGTAACTTTTATTTTTATTTCTGCCGTGTCATTGTAATTATAAACCTCTTTGGTCGGTACTGCCTCAATCACGAGTCCGTTTTCAGTATCTCCCGGCAAAACTTTGACGCCCGGAGCTGCCGAGGCACTGATCACAAATGAAGAAAAAACAATCAAAACAGCAACAATAAGTGAAACAGTTCTCCTGGTTTCTGTCATACTGCAACCTCCGTTTTTATAATCAGGTTATTTCTTTTTGAAAAGACTTCTTATTATGGCAGCAAAAACATTCAGACCCGGATTCTTTTCAAACTCTCTTTTCGCATCCGGAAAATCAATGAAATTACGATATATTTTCACCATAATCTTCACCGGAAAGCCCGGATTTATATCCGCTTTTCCGTCAATAATATCAGCAATTGAAGACCCGGAATCAACATAAAAAGAGCCCGTTTTTTTGTTTAAGGAATCAAAATAGATATAATTGGGATTTACAGATTCCACCAGTTTGTCATAACATCCGGGATAATCTGCATTAAACTCCGGATCATAATAAAAAGCGAGCACCGTTTTTCCGAATACAGACAGCACATCATAGGCAAACCAGTTCTTACAGCCGGAAACCGCGATATCAAACTTTGAATCAGATCCGTTTTTCTTTTCAGCAGAGTTATTGATTATTACCACCGCATCTGAGAGACTCTCAAATGCCGGCAAATCCACTCTATCTCCGGCGAAACAAACAACCTTTGCATCGACGAATACATCACCTGAATCTGAAAAATCAACACTTGACGGGAAGAAGTATTCTCCCTGAGCAATCATAAAATCGCTGATGTTGTCTGCGGTCACTGTCACTTCTTCTTCGTTCACTGCAGAAACAGCTGCAGTGAAAACGGAAAATGCCATAAGAGTCGCGAGGATAACCGATATAATCTTTTTCATAAAAATCAAACTCCTTTTTGTGCTTTTGTTATAGATTAGCCTATTCAAGGCAAAAAATACACTTCCGGGTATGAATGCGACAAAAAGCGGTATGAACGCTAAACGGGCAGAATAATTTCAACGCAAAATTCGCTGTCGGTACAGCTGAGAGTGACAGAGCCGCCGTAATTTGCTGCGGCTTTTTTAACATTTTCTATACCAAGCCCATGATTATCTTTATCCGACTTGGTTGTCTTGATTGAGTTGTTCTTAATTACAACTTTTTCTTTCACCGGGTTCGCTATTTTCAGTATTACTCCGCTTTTTTTCGTTTCGGAAGCAATACTGATTTCACACGGAGCCTGCTCCTCACAAGCCCTTACCGCATTATCCAGTGAATTTGCGAGTATGGTGCAGATATCGCTGTTTTTAATCCCTTCAGGAGGGATCCGCCCCTCAAACCGGATTCCTATATTTTTTTCTCCGGCTGATTTTGCTTTATCGGAAATAATTGCATCAGCAAGGTAATTGCCTGTGTTATAATGCATTGCGGCAGTTTCGAGATTTCCCGTCAAATCTTCGATATACTCCATTGCCTCGCCGTTTCTGCCGCTCTCAATAAAAGCTTTGAGCGATATAAGATTATTTTTGTAATCATGGCGGAAACGGCGTATATCGCGGTTTTTTTCCATTGCCTCTTCATAGTGCCTGAGCTCCATTTCAAGCTGCATTTCCGATTCCTTCTGCTTCGTAAAAACAGAGAAATACCTGTAAACGAGATGCGTCACTGCAGCTATGACGAGCCCCGTCGAAATAAGCTTCAGCACAGATGACACGGCAGAATCAAATAAATCCGTCCTACCGAGCATAGATTCATAGCTTGAGGCAAAAAATGCAATATAAATCATCACATAGATGAACGGAGAAATCCCCTCAATAAATCCCTCGGGTATCTTTGCGGATATTCTTCCGTGAAAAAGAGCGAGAAGAATGAGCGTGAAGGAATAAACCGCCAGTGATATGAGCATTTCCTTGCGCCCCGTGATTGTTTCACCGGGCAAAAGAGAAATAATAAAGCTCCTGACATAGTCAAAGGCAATCATTATGACTCCGCCGAAAAGCAAAAATGTAAGTTTCTTTTGAGGTACAAAGACAAGGTAAGGAGCAATCATGGAAACAATAACTAGAAGCGCATCAAATACCGTGAATAAATCATTGGCAGGAATAAGAAAATTGATAAGCACCGTAATAATCGTGAAAACCGCCCCGAAGATTAACAGGGGCAGTTTGCTTTTTCTCGGCCGATAACCGGGTATAACATAAAACACCGCAATAAAAGCCGCCGAATACACCAAAAGGGATATAAGGCAGATAACCAGATTCAACAAATTCATAACTAATCCTCGTTTTTGAGCAGAGCAACCCGGAAATCGGCATATTTCCTGGTGCTCATTTCGACGCTGTCTCCGCTTTTAAGCACGACATAATTATTCATGAAGCTCGCGACTTTTTTGAGATTCACGAGATATTTGCGGTGGACTCTGAAAAAGCCGAAACCGTCGAGCTTTGTTTCGATGGATTCAAGAGTATCGCGGCAGGTAATCTGAGTGCCGTCATCGAGATGAAATGTGATTTCCTTTCCGCATGCTTCAACGAACTCTATATCCTTGCTCTCAATCGCCTCAACCTGGCCCTCCTGCCTGACGGTAAGTCTCTTTGTGACAACATTTGTGGCAAGATAAGCATCAAGAGCTTCGTAAAACTTTTCGCGTTTTATGGGCTTGAGGATATATCTGAGAGCCCTGACCTCATACGCCTCATAAACAACGGATTCATATGACGTTATAAAAATTATGGCTTTTTCCTCACCGTATTTTTCTCTGATCATCCTTGCGAATGACATGCCGTCGATTTCCGGGGTCTCATAATCCATAAGGAAAATATTGAATTCGTCTATTCTGTCTTCAAGGTCGGGATATCTTTCAAATACCTCATAGGGAATATCACGCCTTCTGTCGTGAAAATAGTCTTCAAGAAGCGTCACGACATTCTCTCTCGCGATTTTTTCGTCATCACAGACAGCAATTTTCATAAGCGAAATTTCCTTTCGGATGATTTTTTATCTTTTAAGATATCCTGCCGATACCGGAAAGCTGAAATAGGTGTCGGGATAAGGTTCGTCCGCGAGCATAAAATGCCACCATTCACAGTCAAGCGGAGCAAAACCGTTTCTGAGCATAACGCTCTGAAGACGCATCCTGTTATCATACTGTTCATCGGTTATGCCGGTGAAATCCGGATGTGAGATTTCGCCGAAATAGTCAAACGGACTGCCCATATCGAGCTCCTTGCCCGTTATCATATCAAGCAGCGTCAGGTCAACGGCGCTGCCTCTGCTGTGACTTGACTGCTTTGCAATATATCCCTTTGAAAAAAGCTCCTGTTTCTGAAGATCCGGATAAAAATACGGCTTCATGCGTATATCGGTATCCTCAATTCCCCAAAGCACAAAGTGCTTGACCGCAGTCGCGGGGCGGTAGGCGTCAAAAACCTTGAGACGGTAACCCTGAACAATCAGTTCGTTTGCAGCCGATTTGAGAGCCCTGGCCGCCTCTTTTGTAATCAGCGCGCACGGCTCCTCATATCCGTCGATACGGTCGCCTATGAAATTATAAGTTGAATGATAGCGGATTTCCTGCACCGCTGAGGGCACAAAATCCGACAGAATCACAAAACCGGATGAATCCATAATAACCTTTTTTTCAAAATCAGCTGTCATACAAAGCCCTTCGGATAATAGTTTATTAATTAAGATAAATTAAATTATATCATGCTAAAATATAACAGTCAATGATATAATTGCAAATCGGCAATTTGTGCGGATAAAGTCATGCAAAACTTGAATCGGAACATCATTTGTGATACTATTAAACGGGTGATTGTTATGAGCAGATTGACAGCAATAATTATGGCGCTCCTTGAGATTTTCTCGGCTCTCGGCGCATTGGGAGATTACAATTTCAGCATTGATGCCGGCCTGCCGGGCAATACTGTCGGCAACAAGGTCAGCAACGTCAATGTCTGGGAAATGGGCACTCAGTTTTATGGTGCGCAAAACGTGAGCGAAAACGACATATATGATTTTGTCGAATACATTCAGCTCATGCAGTGCACGGGCGGAAATGAACAGAGGGATTTATTCAGAAACCCCGCAGATAATTCCGTTAAAGATGATTATGATTTCACCCGGTTGATTGAAAACTGCAGAGGAATACTCGCTCTCGGGGCAAAGCCCTGCCTTAAAACGGGAAACATTCCCCTCAAATATACCAGAGAGCCCGAAATCGGCGGATTCGGAGTCAACGTACTTCCCCCTGACGATTATAAAGTCTATTATGACTACATCTCTGCAATGGCAAAGGCACTGGTTGATGAATTCGGGCGTGACGAAGTATTGAAATGGCGCTTCACGGTATTCACAGAATATGAAAACGCCGACTGGTTCAAATGCGAAACTCCGGAAAAAACCGCAGAGGAATTCTGCAAAATATATGATTACACCGTTCAGGCGCTGATTGATAATATCGGCGAAGATGTCTATGTCGGCGCTCATTCAATGGCAACAACCGAAGGATACTGGGATGAGAGAGAATTCATCCGCCACTGCGCCGAAGGGACAAACTTCAAAACGGGGAAAAAAGGCACAAGACTGTGCCTTATCTCAGCTTCATATTATGAATCGGAGCCGGGTAATACAGGCAAAAGGAAAAATCTCGTACAGACAATCAATCACCTGCGCAGAGCGGCCGAAAAATACGGTCTTGACCTTGATTACGGAATCGATGAGGGCAGAGTTCTCTGTTCAAACCCCGGAAAAGATAACGATGAACTCCTTTCAAGGACTGTCGGATATCGCTGGCAGGCGGCCTTTGATGCGCGTATATATGCTCAGTGCATTCAGAATAATATCGGGTATTTCTCAAGCTGGTCATATAAATCCGAAGGGCTCAACAGCGGAAACCCGACGCTCAGCTTTCACATAGCGAATCTCATCTCAAAATGGAAGAATTCAAAATCTCTCACAGTTACACGGCTTCCGGGAGGGTTTATCCCCGGCGCCGAGGCCGGTGCTGCCGCCTCAATTGAAGACAATACGCTCAGAATAATGGCATATAATTACAAAAACTCTCTTTCGTATGACCGCAGCGCAAAAATAAACCTCAGAATCAGAAACCTGCCATTCAAAAACGGCAAAGTCAAAGCGACCGTTTATACAGTTGATGACTCCTGCAACTACTTTGACGACTGGCTGACCGACAGGGAAAAATACGGAATAGGCGATGACTGCTTTGGCTGGTCGCCCGATTGCCCGAATATCGGCGGCAGTTTAAGGGATGAGCAGGCAAGAAAAATTTATTACGAAAAGCTGCAGGCGGAATATGCGGAAAAATCGCGGCTCACTCCGACGGAAACAGAGTTGGAAGTCAGGGACGGAAAGCTTATTATCAATGATGAGCTCGGCGGAAACACCGTGAGATTTTATGAAATAACTCAATAAAACCGGTTGAAGTTTTTAACCTGACACAGTATAATTATAAAAAAATACCGGAGGCACACTTATGAAAAAGTTAACCAGAATATCTGCTCTTGTTCTCGCTCTGATTACGGCATTCGGCTTGATGAGCATTTCGTTTGCCGCCGATAAACCCGCGGAGGAAAAGGATGAATTCATACCGGTTATCAGGTTTATCGCCTCAAGCGACACCCACGTCAGGGACGATTCCGATGTGACGGCGCAGAGAATCGGCAAAATGCTCAATCTGGGATACGGCATCGCAGAAGAGGATGAAAACTATAACAGACTTGACGCAGTCCTCATCGCCGGAGACCTTACAAATGACGGCACCAAAACAGAATTTGACAAATTTTCAAAAGCGGTCAAGGATTCTCTTAAAGGCGACACGAGATTTCTCGGCGTAGTCGCCAAAAACCATGACGGATACAAGATGTCAAGAACCGAGCTTCGCGATTACTACAATAAAGACACCGGAAACGAAGCCGATTTCAACGTTGTCATCAACGGCTATCATTTCATCGGTCTTTCCGCTTCGCCCAATAACGCGGTGCATTATG
>JAEEGL017368776.1_pt1 | contig 14974 bp, 13 predicted proteins | sample 9134231 | NCBI WGS metagenome assembly JAEEGL01 (sample SAMN16246548, study PRJNA631951) | gut metagenome | biome: gut microbiome; feature: rumen; material: fiber-attached | host: Bos | place: Iran: Karaj | collected 2018-10
CCCTCCTCTACCAGGAGACCGAAGATGAAGACCTCCTCCCCGACATCGACCACCTTCTCTCCACCTGGACAGAAGCCACCATGACTGAAGAAGACCATTACATCCTCCAGTTCCACCAAACCCAATCCCAACCCGATTCCCTGGTCTAAGTCCTTCTTCCACCGTCTGATTTAGCCCAACAATCAAATATGCCCACAACCCATCCACGCTTCTCTACACTTTCAGCGACCGCTATATCGTGGACGATGTAATCCGCGAACTTCAAAAATAATTTAATTTCACCAAGCGTCTTTATATTTTGAGACCAGTTCCACTGGCCTCAGATGTTGTTTGACACCAAGGTTCGGACACTTACGTTTGGATTCCGCAATCCTTCCAAAGAGGCACTGTCGTTGAGTCTCAAGGGGCAACGACGAAGAGTCACGAGACTCAACGACGAAGAGTCATGCGAGGCAACGACGTTGCCTATAGAGAAGATACCCCAAAATGTCTTTGGTTTTAAGGAAACAATCAAGGTGGTATCCTAATATTCTCTAAAATCTGTAAGCAGCCAAATCTGACGTATTGCCTGAAAAAATAAAATGATAACTTTGCGCTGAATTAAAAAATAGTGACTTTATGTTCAGTAGCAAAGATTGGGCTATTTATTTTGGGCAGGCTCTCATTAGGGTCTCATATATAAGGTTCAATAACCCTTTGATCCTGCCCTCTCTTTCTCATGAATAATTCTGTCAACAACAAACGAATAGCTAAGAATACACTTTTCTTGTACTTCCGCTCAATAATCGTGATGTCCATAAGCATTTTCACGAGTCGGGTTGTTTTACAGGCTCTTGGAGTGGATGACTATGGAATATACAATGTTGTAGGTGGATTTGTAGCAATGTTCTCCATCCTGAGCAGTTCAATGGTCAGTGCAAGTCAACGCTTCATTTCATACGAAATGGGCAAGGTCCATCCACAAATGGACAGATTATTTAGTGGAACAGTTTCTATTCACCTTCTGTTGGCTGTGTGTGTACTCGTCGTTTTTGAGAGTTTTGGAATATGGTTTCTCAATACCCAACTTAATATTGCCTCTGATAGATATTATGCTGCCAATTGGGTGTTTCAGTGCAGCGTGCTAACATTTTGTATTAATCTAATAAGCGTTCCCTATAATGCATGTATTATTGCACATGAGAAAATGAATGCTTTTGCTTACATCAGTATATATGAGGCTCTTGCGAAATTGGGGATTGTATATTTACTACGGCTATCCAGTTTTGACAAACTTATATTCTATGCTTTGTTGATGTTGGCTGTTTCCATTTCTTTAAGATTGTTATATGGTGTATATTGTACAAGACATTTTGATGAGTGCAGATTCCATTTTATCATAGACAAGCCATTATTCAAAGATATGTTGAGTTTCTCTGGATGGAATTTTATTGGGAGTACAGCAGGAATTCTCTGTACACAAGGCATAAATGTTCTCATCAACATCTTTTTTGGTGTCGCTTTAAATGCAGCACGAGGATTGGCTGAGCAAGTAAATCATGCTATCAATAGTTTTATTACGAATTTTATGACAGCGATGAATCCACAAATAACAAAAAGTTATGCAGGGAGGGACTATGAATACATGAATAAATTAATGTTTAGAGGGGCAAAATATGCAACTATTTTGTTCTTTTTTTTAAGTTTGCCTATTTTTGTTAAGGCTGAGTATATACTTGACCTTTGGCTTGTTGAAGTGCCACCTTATGCTGCAATTTTTTTAAGATTAGCAATAATCTATTCGCTTTTCCAATCTTTATCGAACACATTATATATAGGTATGTTGGCAACAGGAAATATAAAAAAATATCAAATCGTCATGGGAGGTCTTTACATAGTAACCTTCCCTCTCTGCTATCTCTTTTTTAAGGTTGGTCTAGGACCAGAATGGGGATATATCTCAAGCATCATAATTCTATTCTTTGGAGTTTTTGTTCGGTTATATTTATTACAAAAAATGATTCCTTCCTTTTCTATTATGTCTTTTGTGAAAGGAACAATTCTTAAAGTACTGTATGTTATGTTCGTTTCTTTCATAATTGTTAAAATGGTGTCAATTATACAAATTGAAAGTGACTTTTCATCATTAGTATTTACTGTATTTGTTTCTGTTTTTATTATACCGCTTTCAACATATATGTTAGCTTTAGAAAGTGGTGAGAGACTAATGATAAAAGCACGTATACAAAAATATTATAAAAGTCGATAGAATGAAAGTCTAATTGTTCGGTGGTACAGGAGCCATAGGTTCTTATCTTTCTCAAATATTATGCAAAAATGGCATAAGTCATTCAATTACCAGCCGCCGTGAGAGAACAAATTCTGAATACATCACATTTATAAAAGGAAATGCGCATGATTTAGATTTCATACAGACCCTTTGCAAAGAACATTGGGATGTAATTATTGACTTTATGGCATATAAGACAGATGAGTTTGAACGTCATATAAACACATTGTTAAATTCAACAAACCAATATGTGTATATAAGTAGTGCCCGAGTTTACGGAGATGAGGAACATCCAATAACAGAACACTCTCCAAGACTTCTTGACTGCTCGAAAGACGAAAAATATCTCTCTACAGATGAATATGCTTTGACGAAAGCACGCCAAGAGGACATACTCAAAAAATCAAGGGGGAATAATTATACTATAATCCGACCATATATAACGTATGGTGAAGAACGTCTTCAATTAGGGGTGCTTGAAAAAGAAGAATGGTTATTTCGTGCATTGCATGGAAGAACCGTTGTTTTTTCTGAGGATATTGCTAAACGATTGACAACATTTACGAACGGGTATGATGTTGCGATGGGAATATATAAAATAATGGGACAAGAATCTGCATTGTGTAAAGAAATCCATTTCACAAATAGGGAAAAACTAACTTGGATGGAAATTTTTTATATTTATCAGAATTTGATTAAGAAAATATCTAACCGCTCTATTAGGATAAAACTTGTTCCTACAGAAAAATTTCTTACTACTAGAGATGAAAGACTCAAATATCAAGTAATCTATGATAGATTATATGACCGTTTTTTTGACACGACATGTGGAGATGAATATTTAGACTCAAAAGCATTCATAAGAATCGAAGAAGGATTAGAGCAATGTCTTCTTGCATTTTTGAATGCACCTAAATGGAAAAATATCAATTGGGCATACGAAGCAAACAAAGACCGGATTGTAGGAGAACACACACCTTTATCACAGATAGGAGGGATGAGAAATAAAATACGATACATTCTATATCGGTTTGTATTTCAGTGGTAAGATATTAAAACATCAAATTATAATTATAAATGGAAAAAAAATATTCTGAAGAGAAGAATGTACAATTAATGATTGCTTTGTTGAAAGCACATGGAATAAGAAGGGTTATTGCTTCTCCAGGGACAACAAACGTTACGTTTATTGGTAGTATAATGCATGATTCCTTTTTTGAAATATATTCTTCAGTCGACGAACGATCCGCTGCATATATGGCATGTGGAATGGCCGAGGAAAGTGGAGAGCCTGTTGTTATATCATGTACTGGTGCAACTGCATCACGAAATTATTTTCCAGGATTAACAGAAGCTTATTATCGAAAATTACCTATTCTGGCCATTACTTCTACACGTGAAGAATGCAAAGTGGGACATCTGATAGATCAGCAGATTGACCGCACACAACAACCTAAAGATACTGTTATATGTAGTGAACATTTGCAGGTAATAAAAGATGAAGAGGATTGGTGGGATTGTACTATTAAAGCGAATAGGGCAATCTTGGCTCTTAGAAGTAATGGAGGAGGCCCCAGCCATATTAATCTACCGACGTTGTATAATCCCAATTTTGATGTGATGACCTTACCTGTGGTAAGAAAAATCGAACGTTATTTCTCTTATAGTGAATTACCCGAAATAGGCAATCGAGATGTTGCTATATTTATCGGCACACATAAATGCATGAGTCTGGAGGAACAGAAGGCAATAGAAACTTTCTGCGAAATATATAATGCCGTTGTTTATTGTGACATATGCTGTGGCTATCATGGGAAATATGGGCTTTCTATGTTTGGAGCTTCTTCAAATAAAAAAATGGATTTGCTGATTCATATTGGAGAAGTCAGTTGTAGTGCATATGGATGTAAACCGAATGAAGTGTGGAGAGTTAATGAAGACGGCGAATTGAGAGATACGTTCAGAAAATTAACAAAAGTGTTTGCCATGCAAGAATTACAGTTCTTCACACATTATATTGGCAAACAAAGAACAAAAGACACGAGTAAATTTAACAGATTTCAGCAAGATGCAAATGAAATATACAGCAATTTAGTTGATGTCCCATTTAGTAATGGATGGATTGCATCGTATTTGCATGACAAATTACCATTGAATTCTGTTGTACACCTTGGAATTGTAAGTAGTTATTTTGTCTGGAATAAATTCCGATTAGATCCATCAATAAATGTAAATTGCAATCAGGGCGGTTTTGGTATAGATGGAAATATTTCTACTTTGTTAGGTGCATCACTTGTTAACCCTAATAAATTGTACTATTGTTTTTTAGGGGATTTGGCTTTTTTTTATGATTTGAATGTTTTAGGGAATAGACATATTGGAAATAATATTCGTATCATGTTGATTAATAATGGACAAGGGGCTATTTTTAGGAAACCCGGTAATTTTGCAAGTACATTTAAAGAAGAAACAGAAACTTATATTTCAGCAGCAGGACATTATTCTTGTAAAAACCCCAAATTGGTTGAAAACATAGCAGAAAGCCTTGGATTTGAATATATCTCAGCGTCTTCCAAATCGGAATTTATTGAAAAAGCGGACAAATTTGTGAATCCTAATACGAAAGAACGCCCAATCATTTTTGAGGTGTTTGTGTCAATCGAAGATGAAATCAAAGGAGATTTCATATCAAGAACAAATAAAAAAGGAATAAAGAAAATGGCTCAAACCTTATTAGGAGAATCCATATACGACTCTCTAAGTGAAATCATAAGAGGGTGTCGTGCAGGTAGTATGAGTGTAGATGTTGGTCACAATTAGATTTATATCATGAGATTATTAAAACGTATAACAGGCATGTTGATATGGTTATATTGGTCAAGGAAATTTGGCTCTACCAATGGAAGAATCAATATAGGCAGACATGTCACATTCCAAAATCCAGATACGTTACATTTTGGTAAAGGTGTTGGTATCGGTAAATATACATACTTTTTACCATTGAAAAAATACGCTGGTGTTACATATCATCCTAAAATCACAATAGGGGATGGTTGTTGGATTGGAATCCGTAATAGTTTTGCCTGCATTGATAGCATAGAGATAGGGAAAAACGTTCTCTTTGCAGGGTATGTACACATCACAGACCACTCTCATGGTTATGAGGACATCAACACTCCTGTTGCCCAACAACAGTTGATTTCAAAAGGCGGAATTGTAATAGAAGACCAGTGCTGGCTTGGCTTCGGCTGTGAGATTCTATCAGGTGTTCATATCGGTAAACACAGTATTGTTGCTGCAAGAGCAGTGGTCACAAAAGATGTACCAGCATATTGTATTGTTGCGGGGAATCCTGCACGAATAGTGAAGAGATATAATATAGAAACCCAAATGTGGGAATCTGTTCAAAAATGAATTATATGAAGAAATATGTAATTATTTCTGGACTTGCGTTGTCTGATAATAACCGTGGAACAGCTGCTTTAGGATATGGCGCTTTTACATTCTTGCAAGAACGAGGCTTTTTAAAAGAAGGCCAACATGTTCTAAAAATTGTAAGTTTGGGTAATCCGTTAAAACCCCAATATAATAAGAAAAACAAATCTGAGGTTATAAGAATTAATGGCATTGATTGGGTGTACGATACAATAACAATAAATTTTTATTTGTGGAAGTTGTTTCGGTTAACAGGAATCGCATTACCATTTACTCGTTTAAAGAAAATAATCAAAGATATTGATTTTGTTGCTGCTATAAATGGTGGAGATGGCTTTTCTGATATTTACAATACAAAGACTTTTTACCATAGACTTCCCGAATCATTATTTGCAATTCGAGCTGATATTCCACTAATAATTCTACCTCAAACTTTAGGCCCGTTTAAATTAAAAAAGAATTATAAATTGGCTCAACGTATATTGATGTCTGCCAAACATGTTTTTGTTCGTGATAATAAATTCATATCCGAATTGTCAAGAATGGGAGTTAAATATGACCTTACAAATGATCTTTCTTATTTTATGAGGCCTGAGCCATGGGACATAGATATTGATACACCCAATTCTATTGGTGTCAATGTGAGTGGACTTGCATATTCCAATACATTTCGTTCCTTATCTGGACAATTTGAATTTTATCCCGATTTAATCCAAAGAATAATTGTTCACTTTCAACAAAAGGGCAGAAAAGTGTATCTAATACCACATTCTTATTGCTATAGAACTCCTGAAAAAAGTAATGATGATTTAGAAGCATGTCGATTAGCATTTAACCGTTTAACTGATAAACATGATATCATCTTGATCGATAAGGATTTGACCTCTCCACAGGTGAAATACCTAATTTCGAAGATGTCTTTCTTTGTTGGAACACGTATGCATGCAAATTTTGCAGCTATATATAGTAAGGTACCCGTATTTGGTTTGGCATATAGTTATAAGTTTAAAGGCGGTTTTGATAGTAATGGTTTAGATGGAAATTTTCAGACTGAGAGTATCCTCAACATTCAACAAGAAGATATTGAGAGAATTGTAATGAAAATTGAAAAAGTATATCAATATTATAATGAACACCAGTGAAGTATCTAAGATGAAAAAATTAGAGGTAATAGCATTATATCTACCCCAATTCTATCCATTTAAAGAGAACGATGAATGGTGGGGTCCGGGATTTACAGAATGGACTAATGTCGCTAAAGCTAAGCCTTTATTCAGGGGACATGAACAACCGAAACTTCCTGCAGATTTGAGCTTTTACGATTTGCGTTTGCCAATTGTAAGGGAGCAGCAGGCTTCGATGGCAAGAGATGCTGGCGTGACTGCGTTTTGTTATTGGCATTATTGGTTCGGAAATGGTAAAAGATTATTGTCTGAGGTTTTTGATGATGTTTTAAATACAGGTAAACCTGATTTCCCTTTTTGCTTAGGTTGGGCTAATCATAGTTGGGAAGCAAAGACTTGGGCAAAGGATATCCCCAATAAAATGCTTATAGAACAAACATACCCGGGATTAGAAGATGCGAAACAACACTTTAGTTATCTGATTAAGGCATTTCGCGACCCACGTTATGTGAAGGTTGATAACAAACCTTTCTTTTTAGTTTTTAATAGTGATAATCTCCCTAAAGAATATATATCGTGGTTCAGAAAATGGACGAAAGATGCTGGATTTGACGATTTGTATTTGGTAGCTTACGTTTTTGAAGGTGTTGACAAAGATAGTCTCATTGAAATGGGTTATTCGGCCGTATCATACAGAAGATTGAATTATGCCACTTGGGCTCTTGATATGGGAGCAGTTGGTAATTTCCTCTTTAAGATGAAAAATGGTATTAAAGGGTTAATATACAGAAGACCTCGAAGGGTTTATGATTATCGGAAATACTATCATAAATTTATTAAAGATATTGATCGAGACGAAAATGTTATTCCCATTATTTTACCAGGATATGATCATAGCCCAAGAAGTGGGAAAAAGGGAATAATGTTCATTAATAATGAACCTGAATACTTTTATAGACACGTAAAAGAGACCCTCGGAGTAGTAGAAGAAAAGAAAAATAAGATAATACTTTTACGTTCATGGAACGAGTGGGGAGAGGGCAACTATATTGAGCCTGATTTATTTCATGGCCATGCGTATCTTGATGCTATGAAGAGGGCTTTGCATGAGTGCACCTACGAGTGAATATAAAGTTCCTAATTAATGTAAGTTGAATAATGAAGTGTAAATGAATTAAGCACTAAAATCCGTGTGACAAATGCACGTTCAAATTGAATGAAAAAATTTAATAATTTGAATTTTTTTACGCCGGAATTTGTTTTCGTTAATTATTTCTGGCTAATTACTTTGACTGCGATTTTATATCGTACAACAGGCATAGGTTGGCTTTCTACTTTAGTGCTGCCGATTGTTATCTATTTGTTTCTTTTCAGACTTCCATATCACATCCGTCTGAACTTAATGGATATTCTGTGGATAATAATGTTTTTGTGGATGGTGCTGACATGGACTTATAACGATTACCCTAATCAAGGAATCCTAATTTTAAGGTGTTTTGGAGCACAAATTGGCTATATGGCGACATATTGGATTGCAAGAAATGTGAAGAAAGATGTGATAGTTAGTATAATAAGAAGTGCGTACATTCCTTTGATTATTACTGCCATCATAGGAATATATTGCTTTTTCTACAGTCCCTCATGGTATGTGTATATTGTCGAAGAGTCCCTCTATAATAGAGAAGGAACCATTACGGAAAATAGGTATTTGGAAGCATTCAGATTGAGATCAATTTTTCCTTCTCATTATACATTGTCATATTTTTGTGCTGTCACATTAATCTATGAATTTTTTCTTATCATAAAGAAAAAACATTTCAAATATAAGAATCTTCACTATGCACTTATTGTTTTATTGGTTATTACTATGTTGCTTACAATGACAAGAGCACCATTGTTCTGTATGATTATTGGTCTAGTTGTTGCATTATTCTACGGATACAGATATTTGAATGTTGGCAGAGCAATAATAGTAACTGCATCACTATTTGTTGTTGGATTGATTAGCATTCCTTTCGTATTGGATAACATGAGTACATCATCGAGTAATCAATTTATTTCCAAAATTCAGGTTTTAACAGACAATACAGATGAATTCGTGACAAATCGCATGTATAGCCAACAAAAAGGAACTGAGATAATCGGAGATGGAGTAGGAAGACACGATATGCACGCAGACAAATATAATCCAAATACATCTATTCGGGATAGTGAATATATGAAAATTATAGCGGAACAAGGATACATAGGCCTATTCATCTTTGGCGTTTTTATTGCTTTCGCTGTTTACAATTGTATTTTTAATTTTCGCTATTTATCCTTGGAACTATGCATGATAGTAATGTTTTTGATATGCATGATTGGAGCAAATCCATTATCAGCGGGAGATAAGCATACAATAATTTTTTGGTTAGCTTTAGGTAGAATCTCAAAACTGAGCAATGCAAATGAAATAATTAGGAATTTTGTAATTGATAAAAAGCTAATACGTATATAATATGATAAGCGTTTCAATTATTATAGCAACATACAACTCCGAAAAAACAATAAGGAAAGCACTCGATAGTGTCATTAATCAACGCTTTCAAGATTGGGAATGTATCGTGATAGATGGTCTTTCAAAAGATAATACGATAGCCATAGTGAAAGAATATGCGGAAAAAGATAAACGCATAAGATATATTTCTGAAAAGGATAAAGGGATTTATGATGCCTTCAACAAAGGATGGCGTATGGCTAAAGGCGAGTGGATTTATTACTTAGGTAGTGACGACTGGCTAACAGAAGAAAGTTTTTGTGCTTTCTTTGACAATGGAAATGCGGTAGCGCCTGATGCTGCTATTATGAGTGGCAATGTATATAGAGTGACCAGAAAAGGTGATTTGCAAATTGCAGTATCGCATGGATGGGATGGCGGACATCAGGCAAAGTTAACAAGAAAAGATATTATTAGAAAATATGGAGGATTTAATGAATCCTATAAATACTTGGCAGATGCAGAATTGATATGTAGAATAAAAAGAGATAGAAATAGTGTTGTGAATGTAGACACAATCGTTGCATATTATAGCTATGGAGGCGCATCTGAAAAGATATCTCATCAGTTTGAAATAGCCCAAGAACGTCTCTCGTTTTATAAGTTAGACGATAGCATAAAATATAGAAGAACTATCGTCTTAAAGAAATTTATTGTTGGTGTAGCTTCAATTATTAAGACCCGTCTTTGCGGTCGATAATTAAATCAGGATGAATCTTTCATGATATTTGTTGTAATTATCATGTCGGTCAACGACGACCCCCCAAATAGTAGAGAGATGTAGATAATTAATACAAGGTTTTAATGTTTAAGAGGAAGAAACATTTAGAAGGTAACTTTACAAAGGACTTTAAACTTAGAGACAAACTTTATAAGGAAACAAAAATGACAGATAATCAAAAGAAAATCATCAAGGAGTGGTTTACCAATCCTAAAAGCCTGGTATTATTTGTATATACTAGGTGTGTGTCACATTTCATAAAGGATAACGAGCGTTATCTAAAGATTCTGTGGCGATTAAAGTATGGGGAGAAAATTAATTTAGATAATCCCCAAACATTGAATGAAAAATTGAACTGGCTGAAACTAAATGAGTTTAGGCCAGAGTTTGTTAAAATGGTGGATAAGTATGAAGCCAAGGAATACGTTGCTTCAATTATCGGCCGGGAATATATAATACCAACTTTTGGAGTATGGGATAACTTTGATGACATTGATTTCTCACAGCTTCCTGACCAGTTTGTGATGAAATGTACACATGAGTCAGGTCGTGTGATTATCTGTAAGGAGAAGTCAAAGTTGAACCTATCAAAAACACGTGAGCGTATCAACAAATCACTAAGTACTAATTTTTATCTTTATGGTCGGGAACTCCCTTATAAGTATGTAAAGCCTCGCATTATTGCAGAAAAGTATTTGACAGACGAGAGTGGATGGCAATTGAAAGACTATAAGATTTTCTGTTTCAATGGTGAGCCGAAATTCATAGAGGTTGATTATGACCGTTATGTTAAGCATAAGCTAAATGTCTATGATCTTGATTGGAATTTCGTTGATTTCTATATGACATCACCTAACGATAAGAATGTGCAGATACCTCGGCCAGAAAAACTTGATGAGATGCTTAATTTAGCACGCAAGCTGGCTAAAGATTTGACATTTGTCAGAGTTGATTTTTATTCTATTTATGATAAAATCTATTTCGGTGAACTAACACACTATCCCGGCTCTGGATTTATAGATTTCCATCCAGCAGAATATGACTTGAAATTGGGCGAAATGTTAAACATAAATAAGTAAAATATGAAACGTATATCGAAAATTGCAGAGAGTATTCAACCATCGTTGACCAGAAAGCTTTTCAATATGGCAAAACAGTACGACGATGTTGTGGATTTCACGCTAGGTGACCCTGATGTTCCCACACCAATGGAAGTCAAGGAAGCTGGTTGTAAGGCAATCATGGAGGGGAATACAAGATATTCTCAGAATGCAGGGCTTTTGGCGTTGAGAAAAGTTATTTCACAATACAATGATCATCATGAAGGTATAACATATAATCCCGAAAACGAAATAATCGTTACTGTGGGTGCTATGGAGGGGCTTTATCTGGCCTTGCTGGCTACCATAGATGAGGGCGATGAAGTGATAATTCCAGCTCCATATTATATAAATTATAAACAGATGGTAGCCATGTGTAAAGGAGTTCCTGTCATTGTTGAGGATATGGAAAATGCAGGAAGTCTTGTTTGTTCATACGAGGCGGTAGCCAAGGCTGTTTCTAATCGTACTAAAGCTATTATTCTTAATACTCCATGTAATCCGACTGGAAGAATCTATCCTGATGATTTTATTCAGAAGATTGCCATACTAGCGAAAGAAAAAGACCTTTTGGTCATCACAGACGAGGTTTATAAATGTCTCACCTATGATGGAGGTAAACGTCCTAAGAGCATAGCATCTCTGCCAGGGATGAAAGAGCGGACAATATTCGTAAACAGCCTTTCGAAAGAATTCTGTATGACGGGCTGGCGTATCGGCTATGTGATGGCAGATAAGGAGATTGTATCTGCAATGACTAAACTACAAGAAAACGTTGCTGCCTGTGCTCCTCTTCCATCGCAATATGCCGCTATTGAAGCTTTGAGAACAGATAGAAACTATTCTGCCGATATGGCTCGCATCTTCAGCCGTCGTAGGGATATTCTGATTGAGGGTTTCGAGAAGTCTAAGATGCTCTCATGTAAAAGCCCCGAGGCTACATTTTACGCCATGATTGACATCTCTAAAACAGGAATGAAGTCAGAAGAGTTTGCTTATGCCCTGCTAAAAGCTGAGCATGTGGCAGTGGTTCCAGGTATTACTTATGGAAAAATATGTGACAGTTTCGTTCGTATGGCTTTCACTATAGACGAAGATATAATTAAAAAGGGTGTAAATAGGATGGTTAAATTTGCAGATTCTTTGTTGAATGAATAAGAATGAAATAAAGAAGCTGATAGGAAGTCATCCTTTGGGAAAGTGGTTAATGACCCAAAGAGAGAACTTCAATAACTGGCGTTATTACCAGAAAAGAGAGCCTTTTCTTGATAGTCTGAGACAACTAATAGGTAATAATACTTCCATCATTTCGAGTAACTGCTTTGCTGGTCGTATCATGCAAGATTTGAAGATGGAATATAACAGCCCGACGCTGGGGCTGTGGATGATGCCGGATGACTTTGCGGAGTTCTGTAGCGACCTAAAACATTATCTGAACTGTGACATCCAGATTGTGGGGCACTCGAAGAATGAATTAGGTGAGTATAAAATGACGCACCCACCCAAGCATCCCTATCCAGTAGGATGGATTGATGGCAAATTGGAAGTGCACTTTCTGCACTATCATACAGCAGAGGAAGCTATAAGTAAATGGAAACGCAGAGCAGCAAGAGTGAATTATGACAACCTGCTGTTGATTGGTTCAGAGCAGAATGGTTGTACGGAAGAGGATGTGAAGGCATTTGATATCATTCCTTATCCAAGGAAGCTATACTTCTGTTCGAAGCCTTATCCCTATAAGAGCGTGGTGTATATCAAGGAGTTTGCCAAGCTTGGTCGTGTAGGAGACCCATATAAACAAGGACATATATTTTATAGATATTTAGTTAAATGGCTGAAGGAAAATCCATGAGAATTTTCATGTTGATTAGATACCTCAATTATAGTGGGGCTCCAAAAGTGTTTTTATGGTTAGCAAAGTCGTTATCATTAAAAGGACATCATGTGACGATATGCACCTTTGCGACTCAAGATTCTTTAAAAATTCCAGAATCTGTTAATTGGGTAGACTTGACAAAAGACCATCTAAGTTTTTTGGGTAAAATACGAAGATTCCGAAAATTGATTAAAGATGGAGATTTCGATGTTTCCATATCTTTTTTATTGGATGCAAATGTCTATAATATGTTTGCTTGTTATGGGCTTAAAACAAAATCGGTAGTATGTGAGAGGAATGACCCTTATAAACCAAGATATTATAAATTAAAGTTTTGGAAGCCTTGGTTCCGACTGGCTGATGGTGCAGTGTTTCAACTGCCGAAGGTTGCTGAGTATTACAGTAATATCAAAACGCCTACTGCGGTTATCCCTAATCCGATTATTGACAAGGATGATACTGTATGTTTGCCATATCATGAGAAGAAGAAGAGAATCGTGACGCATGGAAGGCTGGACAATGTGCAGAAGCGGCATGATTTGCTAATTAGGGCATTTGCACTGTTCCATCAGGATTATCCAGACTATACACTTTCGATATATGGTGGCGATGGAGATAAGCAGAGGCGAAATGAAAAGGCCTTGAGAGCTTTGATAGCAGAATTAGGAATTGAAAATTTCGTACGGTTAGAAGGTAAGACGAATGTTCCAAAACAGGCTATCAAAGATTCAATGATATGGGTGTTAACTTCAGATTTTGAGGGTATTCCTAATTCCCTAATAGAGGCCATGTCAATGGGATTTCCATGTGTTTCTACCGACTGTAGTCCTGGCGGCGCGAAATTTCTGATAGAGGATGGTATAAACGGCTTCTTGGTGGAAAGAGGAAGCATAAGAGGACTATATGAAAAAATGAAATATATGATAGAGCATCCTTTGGAGGCTGAGTATATGGGGCGTGAGGCGATGAAGATCAAACATAGCTTTACTCCAGACGATATCGCTGATAAATGGGAGAATTATTTGATGAGCATATTATGAGTAAGAAGTATTGAAAGAGGTAAAGTATGCGTTGCGGTGGTTGCCAGATAAGGCGTATATTCTACTCTACTATTTGGGAGTATTTAGGAAACTTTGTAATCTGAAGAATCCGCAGACTTATAATGAGAAGTTGAACTATCTGACGTTACCTGTCAGATAAGTTAAGAAAGAAAATGAAAAAGCATAAGATTTGTTTTGTTTCCAGTTCTGGTGGACATTGGGAACAGTTGAAGAAATTGCAGCCACTGATGGATAAGTATGGTGGTTTTATGGTGACAGAAAAGACGATGTTTGAAGCATCGGAGGCGAAGTACTTTATGAGGCAGACAGATCTGAAAGATAAATTGATGAGTCCGAAGATGGTTGTTAATAGCCTCAAAGCTATCTGTATCTGGATTAAGGAACGTCCAGACTATGTGATAACAACTGGTACGATGGTAGCCTATCCTTTCTATCTTCTTTCTTGGTTGTTCCGGAAAAAATTTATTTTCATCGAAACTTTTGGTCGTGCTAATATGCCAACAGTGGCAGGAAAGATGATGGAGAAGCATAGCAATTTGTTTATTGTGCAGTGGGAGAGCCAAATGAAGCATTATCATAAAGCGATATACGGAGGATGTTTATACTAATTGATTGAATGGTTGTGATGAACAAGGAGAACGTAAACATATTTGTAACTGTAGGGTCTCGAAACTATCCCTTTGACAGACTCTTCCGCAAACTGGATGAATTGTGGGAGGACGGAGTGATTGAAGGGAAGATGTTTGCCCAAACAGGTACATCGACTTATCAACCGAAACACTATGAGTACAAGGACTTTATCTCGCAAGATGAGTTTCTGGAGAAGGTGCTGTGGGCAGACATCGTGGTAAG
>JAEEGL011773457.1_pt1 | contig 14973 bp, 10 predicted proteins | sample 9134231 | NCBI WGS metagenome assembly JAEEGL01 (sample SAMN16246548, study PRJNA631951) | gut metagenome | biome: gut microbiome; feature: rumen; material: fiber-attached | host: Bos | place: Iran: Karaj | collected 2018-10
ACAGTGGTAACAATATTTATAAGTTCCGGAGAAGCAACCACATAACCAAGACGCATGCCGGCCGCACAAAGACTCTTTGAAAAAGTACGAACAATGAGCAGATTAGGAAACTCCTTGAGCAGAGGAATGCAGGACTCACCGCCAAAGTCTACATAGGCTTCATCAACAATAAAAATCTTATCAGGATTTGCCTTGAGCAGCATCTGGCGTACCTGTTCACGGGTCAAAGCAAGACTTGTAGGTGCATTAGGATTTGCAAAAATGAGCCCGCCGCCATTGTTTTTTACACGCTCAAGCATTTCGTCGGTATCAAGTGTCCAGTCTTTGCGCAGTGGAACCTGATCCATGGGAATATCATAAAAGCCCGCATAAACCGGATAAAAGCTGTAAGTAAACTGTGGCATTACAAACTTTTTACCGCTGTCAAAAAAGGCATAAAAAACAAAAGAAAGAACCTCGTCACTGCCGTTTCCACTGTAAATCATATCCGGAGTTACAGTAAAAGGAATACGGTCCTGCTCATCGGGGCAAACGATTCCGTCTGCTGCAACCTGGGCACGGCACAGAACCCCACCTGTCTTATTTATCATATCTGCAATTTTGACATGCAGCTCGTTAGAATCCGGGTCAGGATAAAGTGCCAGCTTTTGAGGCTGTGTCGCAACAAAGTCTGTAACCGCCTTTACCACAGCAGGGCTTGGCGCATACGGATTTTCATTAGCATTTAATTTTATATACACCCTGTCCTTAGGCTGTTCGCCAGGAACATAAGGGTGCAGTCCATTCATTCTTGAAGAAGTTATCATAAGATGATTTTACACATTATGCTATCTTTTTTCTACATTCTGTTGTAAAATATTTGTATGGCAACATCATCTAATCTAAGTTCAATAATCAGGTTTTATGCTGAAAAGCAAAAGTCTCCTTTTATCGATTTGCGGGAATTTTGTACATGGATCAAAAAGTATGCAGAGCATCATGTAGAAGAACAGGCAGACCTTGTAAAATACCTGGGTGACCCGACCGGAACTGTAACAGCAGAGCTTGCCGGACTTGAACAGAAACGCCTTGCTGCCATCATACCAAACGGCAACAAAAAGATGATTCTTTCCATTGCCTATTTTTCAATCAAATATGCAACAATTTACAAAGAGCTTTTAAAAAACGAAAGCATTCCTTATCCTTCGGAACCGGATTTGCCTAAAAAGTTTCCTTCTACAATTCTGGACCGCAAATCTGCATCCGAATACATTACAGAAAATATAGACAAAGAACCTTCAAAATCACAAAGCCTTTATATTGTTGTTTTTGCAAGAGACCTGCCGCCATTGCTGCTGCCTGCCTGTGTACCAATGAAGGTGCTCATAGAATCTGCACAGCTTAAAATCCGCAAGATTCTTAAAAAAGAAGAATATCACGACTACTTTTTGAAAAAGCTGCGTTCTGCAAATCCCTCTAAAGAAATATCTGTTAAGAATTTTTACAGTTCCTTTGTTGATAAGGATTACACCGGTTATATTGATGTTACAGACGGCGACCAGTACTATCTCTGGAATCAGCTGTGTTATTTTGTACGCCAGGATTTTGAAAAAATTCAGGACAGAACCGCAGACGACACAAGCCTTCTTCAGGCAATTTCAATTACCGAAATTCACAGTACTTACCTTAAAGAAAAATTTCAGACAGACCGCAAGAGGTCAGAAGCCCTTAAAGAGCTTGAAGCAAATCTTGGGTATCCGCCATACTTTTTTTCTACCCCACAGATTCTTAAATTTCAGGATAAAAACGGAAAGCTCCTTTTTGGGCAGTATTCAGAAGACGATTTAAAAAATACCCTCATGCGGCTTTCTACAGAAAGTGATGACAATACCCTACCAAAGCTGGTTGTGTTTAAGGTTGCTTCGGGCACGAGATATTATATTTATAAAAATAAAGTAATTTCGCTTATTGTGCGAATGTGTAACGAAGCCCACGACAATATCAAAGAAAAGCTTGTAAGCAGCTGGTATGATGCCTTGATTGATTATTCCAGACTGCCCGAAATGAATGACCGCGCCAAATTTGAAGCAAAGCTTGAAAGCATGGTAGAGGAAAATTCTCCTGTTTTATATGCCCTGCTCAATGCCAACTTTATAACCCTTCTGGCGGCAGAAAAAAATCTGGATGATTCACTTCAAACCTTCCAGTTATTTGTAGACGGACATCTTTTGCCATACAGTGAGCTCCTTATGCTCAAAAGCGAAGATGTTATGGCCGATGCAAAACTCAAGCTTCCGTTTATTTATACTATTCCAATTATTTCGTGGATTATAGGACTTTTCCGTTCTCACAAAATTGAAAAACAAAAGAGAAAGGAAGCCGAAGAAAAAGCTAAAAAGGAAGCTCCTGATGCAATGGAAATTCTTGACAATGCAGAAGGTGCAAAAAAATCCAAGAATAAGCACGAAGCTGTTGCAGAAAAAGCCAAGGAAATTGCCGCAGAATATATTCCGGAAGGTTCTACAATTGACCGCGAGCTTAATTTCCTTACAAAACAGTGGAACCGCATGATTTCTAAAGAGGCTTATAACAACCTTACAGAAGACGTAAATTCCCTTATCCGTGATTATACAAGAAGAGTCTGTAACACCCTGACCGCTCAAACCTTTACAAAAGAACGCATAGAAAACCTTGCAGACGCGCTTGTACGCACACCAAACATGCAGAAAATTCAGGAGCAGAGGGCTCTTACAGATTATGTGCGTTTGTATATGATAAGGCTTTTGTCTAATCCTCCAAAAAAGGTATAAAAACAAAAAACATATAAAAATACCTCAAAAAACCAGGAAAATCCCCTGAATTTTCACTTTTTTTTCATTTTTTTTAAACTTTTTTTCAAATTTTTGTCAAAATTTTATTTTTAAACCCATTATATATGTGTGAGGCATTTAGAAACTCACAACAGCTCCGGCCGGGCACAAATTTTATTTTATAAGAGGTTGTTATGAATCAACTTAATTCCATTATTCTTGAGGGTAACGTTGCAAAAAAAGCAGAACTCTCTGAACCAGTAACAGGTTTTATTGTTTGCAAATTTCCAATTGCCGTAAACCGTAAAACAAAATCTCCAGATGGAGAACAGCATGATGAAGTCTCGTTCTTTGATGTAGAAGCCTACGGAAAAACCGCAGAATCCTGCTCAAAGTACTGTGACAAGGGCAAGGGTGTACGAGTTGTTGGAAGACTCAAACAAAACCGCTGGGAAGAAAACAATGTAAAGCATTCTAAAATTTATGTAGTTGCAGAACATGTGGAGTACAAGTTTTCAAAACCAAAAACTGATGACGGAAAATCAGAAGCAGTAAAGGCCGCAGAAGCAACTGCAGATGCAGTAGTTAATACGGCACAGGAAACAAAAGCAGAGCCTGAACAGACACAAGCTCAGGCTCAGAACGAACCACAGAAGGAGGCTGTGGTATTCTAACGCTTTTTACCCTTTTTTGGTCCCGGACTTGCTTTTCCCTTTGCTTTTGCGGCGGCAAGTCTTTCGTTGGCGGCTTTATATTCTTCTAACTGCTGCGGAGAATAAAAGCCGTCCTTCCAGTTAAAGCGGGAAATACCCTGGAGAGGCTGCCCCTTTGACATGGAAACAGTTATGGCTTTAATCTGGCTTCGGGTAACACGGGTTTTAGAAAAATCTATGAGAATTTTCTTAAAGCCTGCGGAATTGATAAATTGAACTTTATCGGCAATGCTGAATGGTTCTTCCGGCATTACAAAAGAACCGTCTGCAGTAGAATTAACCTTAAAGACTTTTTCTTCTTTATCTTCGAAGTAAGTAAAATCATAACCCGACGGAAGCTTAAAGCGCATGCGGAACAAAGTCGGATAAGCAAAAACAGGAACAAGCACACGGGAGCGGACGTTCTGCTCCCATGTTGCTTCCAGATTTTTTCTGGAATTTTCATAAGGCATTACAAAAGCACCTATGCCCAGGTTTTCAAGCCACGAAACGGCCCAGCGGTTAAAGGTGTATAAATATGGCCCCGCAATTACATTTACCTTATATGGCTTAAGCAGCTGTATATGAGCAATATTGTTTGCAACAAAATTTACAAAGCCGTCCTGAACCAGCAGCTCCAGATTTTTTGTAAGCTCTGTTTCTTCTGCCTGTGAACAGAACGGATCCAGAGAAATATAAAGCTGTTTTTTTGAAAAAGGCAGAACAGTCTTGTGATTTAAAAGGTCATAAGAAGTTTCGGAATTATATTCTATAATTACACGAACAGGATTCAAGCCCTGCACTGCAAAAATATCTGCAACCGAAGAAACCTGAACATAAAGTCCGTTTGGAAAATAATCCAGTTCCTTTGGTGCAACCGGAGTAACATCAAGAATTGGCAAAAGCTCATCCTTTGGCTGTTTTCTAAAGCGGCTTATATCATTTGGAAGCACACGTGCATAACGTTTTGTTCCGGCCTTATACTGTAAAAGATAAACCTCATCTCCTTCTGAAAAACCGGAAGGAATATCAATCCATCTTTTATTTTTTTCATCTACTTCTACAGTACGTATTTTATGACTTACACGACCGCTGTCATCCTTGCTGTGAATGCGGATAGAGTCTCCCGGATCCGGCTCGTAGGTACCGCCTTTAAGGCAGCAAAGCTTTATTGCCTTTTGATCCAGTGCCTGGGCAAGTCCCTTTGGTGCAGGCTTTACGGCTGAAATTTTTCCAAGATAAAGTCCTGTTCCACCTGCCTGGTCCGGATTAAGAATTTTTTCTGCGGCGTTAGAAACCCCTTCGCTGTGATTTTCAAAGCCATACCAGTAGGTAGTTTTAGAGCGTGCAAAATCAGAAGCAAGAATTCTCTTGCCGGTTGCCAGAGCCCCCTTTTTATCTTCTTTATAATGATCAATAACATAACGGTAGGCAGCAACAACAGTTCCTACATATTCTGCACTCTTCATTCTGCCTTCAATCTTAAAGGAATTTACACCGGCATCTATAAGAGCAGGAATATAATCAATAAGTTCAAAATCGCATGGAGAAAAGAAATAGCCCTGCTTCATGCCACCAGGAACCTCTGCAGTATAAAGTCTTCGGCAGGCCTGTGCACACATTCCCCTGTTGGCAGATTTCCCCCCCAGAAAAGAAGAAAAAAGACACAAACCCGATTCACTTACACACAAAGCACCATGAACAAAAACCTCTAAGTCTGCGCCTGTTTCTTCCTTAATTGAACGAATTTCATTTAAACCAAGCTCACGGGCAAGCACAACCCTTTTTACACCATTATTCTGCAAAAGCTTAACCGCAGAAGCACTTTCTATATTCATCTGGGTAGAAGCATGCAGCTCCAGCTCCGGAAAAAATTCCTTTGCCATTCTCATTACTGCATAATCCTGCACTATAAGGGCATCCGGACCAACCTGTTTAAGATATGAAAGGAATCTGTAAAGCCTTTCTGTTTCCTTTTCTTCGCAGACAGTATTTACCGTAACATATATTTTTTTATTCTGTTTATGAAGGCTGTCTACGGCTGCTTCAAACTGATTCCAGGCAAAATTGGTAGTGCGCATTCTTGCATTAAAGCTTTTGAGACCAAGATATACTGCATCTGCACCTTCGCCAATTGCGGCATCTAAAGATTCTATATTTCCCGCAGGAGCTAATAATTCAACCATACGGAAAATGTAACATATTAAAAGGGACTTTACAACACTTTACAAAACTCCTGGAGAACCTTCGGCAGCGATTAACCAGGTATCAGGCCCTGATTTTACAGGATATTCAATTTCTTCGCCGTCATTAAGCCTTTGCAAAAGCTCTGCAGCATCTGCCCTCTGAAGGGTTTTTGTTGCCGAAAGTCCATCGCAGATAAAGGCATTTTCTATATCACCGGATTCATAAATTCCACTTTCGTCTATAAGCTGCGAGTATTCAATCATTGTTTTGGTCCAGGCTTCTACACCCGAGGCCCTGAACATTACGGCATCTAAAAGCCTTTGATCTGCCTTATTGCGTATAATCAATATATCTGTTTTATTGCCAATAGCGGTTGTTTCTGAACTGCTCCATAAATCGCGGACTCCGTTTTTAGCATAGCTTGAAAAAGCAATATCAAGGTCATCGCCTTCTTCAGTTATACAACCATTACCACGGTTTCTCATATGAACAACAAATATCTGGCCGGCAGTAACCTCCAGCGGCGGAAAAACATATTTTTTTGCTTCTCCGTCGTAGCCGCTGCAAAGTTCCAGCCCCGCAAGATTGCCGCTTTTTAAAACAAGAAATTCCACAAATTCATTTCTATAAGTACCCTTTGTTTTTTCTGTTTTATTCTGGCTTACACTTTCGCTCTGAAGCTCTGTAATGACAAGCTGTGGAAGTCTAGAATTAAAGCCTGTAAAAGGAACTGCGAGAGTAAGTGTGTTTCCGCAGATATCTTCTACCTGAGAATAAAACTCATAGCCTTGACCTACTTCCATCTGATTTTCAAGAGAAACCGTTACAATACAGCCCGAATCATCTGTACTCACATTGCTGGGGACAAGACCATAAACACCCGAAGCCCTTTCAATAGCAGGAGACAAATCAATGGTTGCAGAATGTTCCATGGAATCAAAAAGTTCATCTACCTGCACGGATGTTACATAGCCCGTAACAAATACCTTTTCCGAAAATTCCAGGACAAGGGTATTTTCATCTTTTACTTCAAAAGAATTAAGAACAGGCGGAACATAATCTCCGGCAAGAACCTTTACTCCCTGCTCCGTAATCTTGCACGAAACAGGCATGACCGAAAAAACTGTTATACCCGTAAGCAGCAGAGCCTCCCCTGCAACCACGAGCATTTGTTTTAATGTAGATTTTTTCATTTTATCACCTCAAAAAAAATATCGTACAAGTCACAAAGACCTGTACGATACATTAAATGAAGTAATTGGTATGGAAAAATTACTACATATATAATATTCCTCAAAATATGAAATTTTGACAAAATTTTTGATTTTTTTTTAAAATTTTTCAAAATTCCGTATTTTAATCGATTTTTGCAGCCTCAACCATATATCTTATAGAAATACCTGTATCATCTTCCTGTATTTTTTCTACAACAAAGATAAAGTTTTTTTCGCTTGGATCACACATAATGCGTTCAATCTTATAATTGCTTATTCCGGATCTTACTACATCCGGACTGCCTACCTTTGTTTTAGAAATTGTATTACCATCTGCATCCTTTTTTTCTACCCAGATATAAAAGGAAGATTTTACATTTTTTCCGCTTCCTTTGATTGTAGGAACAAGCTGAATATGAAAGGTGTTAGGAGAATCAACTGTAGAATTATTAAAATCGGTAAAGACAATTTCATCTGTACCGGTTTTGTTTACATCATCAAGAATGTAAAGAACATGGTCAGGATTTGCAATCTTGCACTTAAGATCTCTTAAATAATAAAAGTTTTTTCCTTCAAGAGCTTCGTATACATCAACACCGGCTTTATCTGCAGTAACGGCAGTAGGTTTAATCTTAAAAACTCCACCATCTACCCAGTCATTTTTTGCTATATCAACCTGATATATTTCTGCCCAACCCTGATATTTTTTGTCGGTACGTCCATACTGTGCAAAAACATAGTATTTTCCATCTTCTGAAAAGCCCTTGTCTACAAAGGTTGCAACATCTCCCGCATTAAGAGCGGCGCAGCACAGAAAAACAGATAAAACCGAAACAAGCATTTTTTTCATTTTCCCATTTCCTCCCGAAAATTCAAGCAAATATAAGGTTTCAGTTTAATTGTCGGAATTTTAAAAAAAGTCTTTACTATTATTTCTTTACCCGATAATATTTTATTATGACTATAAAAACAAGAAACAGGCTTAATCTTTCACTTTTTGTTTTTTCTCTGGTATTTCTGTTTGCAAATATTCTATTTCTGCTTATTTCGCTGTATAAAAATTCTTTTTCTCTGGATTTAAGCAGCTTTATTTCTGAAAAAAACGGGGGCTTTTTTCTAACACAATACAAGCCTATTGTAGTAATAGTTTCGATATTTTTTCAGATTGTTTATGTCTGCGTAACCAGCTTTATGCTTTTTCGTGTTTTTGAAAAAACCCAGGCATCTGATATTTCTTATTTTTTCCTGTTTTTAATTGCGCTGCTTGCTAATTCTCTGAGGCTTTTAATTCCGCTTTTTAATATGGAAAATTCCTACTCTGCCCTTATGATTTTTTGCGGCAAGAGTGTTGTTTTTTCTAAACTGATGGTTCCTCTTTCACTGCTTTTTAGTGTTGTTATGGCAGGTATTGACCAGAGACAGGATCTGGAAAAAAACATTTTTATTCTGCTTTTGGGCTGCATATTTTTTTCACAGCTTATCCCGTTAAACACAGCTAATATCTGCAGTAATTTTGAAGTTGATTACAGCTACAGAAAAGTAATAAGAATCTCTTCTATATTAATTATTATTGCCACCTTAATTGCGCTTTTCTTTAACAACAAACACAGGCTCTATACCCAGCTTACAACAATTGGCCTTGGGCTTATATGTATCGGGACCTTTGTGTTATTCAATTCTACAAGTCTTTTTCTGCTTGGACTTTCATTTCTTCTGCTGCTTTTTGGTAATGCCTTGTATTTAAAGGAATTACATAAACAGTATCTTTGGAATGACTAAAAAAGGATGATTAAAAACACAGCACCGCAAGCAGCCAGTATGCACCGCCTGTACAGGTAGGAATTATCATATTATCCCAGTCTCCAAGAGGAAGAACTTCTATGAGCATAGCAACTAAAGCTATAATTGCACTTACTATAGAAAGTTTTGTAACAATATACGTGGCTATAAAAACAGCAGCAAAACAGGTAAGGCTTCCTTCCAGAGTTTTACCGCCGGTGTGAGGCAGCTTTACCCTGCCAAAAAGCTTGCCGGCCAGACTTGCAAGTCCATCTCCAAAAGCAAGCGCAAAAATTCCAAGCTTAGCACAGGAAAGCGGCAGCAATAACGCAGCCAGAACAATTCCAAAAACCAGAGTTACCGGCCCCAGAACAAATTTACATTCGTCCCGCTGACGGGAAGCAGTTTCGGTAATAAGAGAAATAAGAACAACAGGATGCCCTTCAAGCCGTGCAATTTCGCAAAAATAATAAAGAACTACAATTCCCAAAAGTCCGTAAACTGTAGCCCAATAATTGAGGGACAAAAACAACGGAATAACGGAGCTGCAAAGATGTATTGATTTTCTGAAGAGTTCCTTCAGTATAGTCTTAGAGTCCTTCATATTCCGTAAGATTCTTTGGTATTTCAATATAAATTGCAGGTTCAAATTCTGATACAGGATGTGTCAGATACTTGATATTTTCCTGAGCAAGATTGCTGCCGTCAAGCCGAACAAGAGTCTTCTGATCGCGTGTAAGAGAATCCCAGGCCCTTAATGACTGCTGGAACTGTACAATAGCCTGAGCATTTTTCTGACTGTTACCAGTACGCTTTGCAAGACGGAACAAGGTTACACCATAATTATTTGCGGCATAAAGATAAGTGGTAACAAGGTCATAACCTGCAGTTTCTGTCTGAGGGAATACAGTGCCACCCCTTACGGCAATTTCGTTATCAAGCTGATTTATAAGCTGTTCATAGTAGCCTTCGGCAGCATAATCATCATTACGCAGGCTCAAAGTATTTGCCATGGCAAGCAGAAGGTTTCTTTCTTTAGTATTTGCTTCTCCGGCCTTCATGAACGAACCAAGTGCTTCCAGATAATTTTTGGACATATAGCTTATGTAACCAAGTCTGTAGCGGATGCGTGGATTGTCATAGCCAAGAGCAACTGCATTCTTATAATTTTTTGCAGCTGTATCATAGTCTCCTGCAATTGAATAATTAATATTTCCTAAATCAGAATACAAAAGACCGATATTTTCGTTTCCTTCAAAACCGGCATTTTCTTTTTCTGTAGTATAAAGCGTAATTCCCTGTGTAAACTGTTCCTGTGCAAGAAGATAATCATTTGTAAGAAGATAGTTTTCTCCAAGGAGTCTGTAGGTATCTATATATTTGTAAATATCGCGTTTTTTAAGCTGAGGCACCTTATTAAATCTGTCAAGGGCATTTGTAAGCGAAACCTTTACATTGTCTATAGTGTCGTTTGTCTGAACATAGTAGTTTCCAAGGTTATACCAGGCAATTGGGTTTGAATCATCCATGCCAACAGCTTTAATGAGCAGACGCAAGAGTCCTTCTATCTGATAACGAAGGCTTTCTTCTGAAGGAGAAATTGGTCCATAAAGCTTTTCAAGCAGATAACCTCCAAGTTCTGTCCAGTCGGCAGCTTCTACCTTGCATTTTTTCTGCTCTTCAAACATTCTCTGATAATTTAAAACCTGCTGAAAATTATCGCTGCGGATGTAATAACGCATCATTCTTGAATTATACAAATCGTTAGGCTTGTATAACTGAATGAGTGTCAAATACTGTTCCTTTGCCAGGTCAAGCTTTTCAGGATCTTTTTCTGTACCCCACTCAAGGAAAATATCACCCAGCATGAGAATTCCATCTGCATCGTTTACATGATAGTCAAGAATCTGGCGGCGTGTGATTTCTTCTGCCTTTTCATAATTGGCAAGATCGTTGAGTTCCATGTCTGCATATTCAAGACCGGCAGTTTTATCATGATTAAAATAGATGAGAATCTTTCCATATATATCTGCTGCACGCTGATACTGCTTGTGTTCTCTGTAGCCACGTGCATAATTAAAGAACCATTTTTTCTTAAGCTGATAGGTTGCGGCTTCATCAAACTTAATCTGAGACTGAACATACTCATCTGCCTGAAGCAAAGCATAACCCTGTTTATAAAGTCTGCTTGCTTTTGCAGGAATATAAATACAGTTTTTACCAAAATTGAATAAGCCCCAGGAAACAAGAATCAAAAGAATTCCCATTAAGAGCCCCGGGAGAATCTTATTTTTAAGCTGATAAGAAAGAGATTTTTTATAGGCTTCGTATTCTTCGGCTGTACGGTGTTCAAAATCGCGTGGAACAGGAATTGATGTATCAAGCATCTTTTCCAGAGTTGATGCAACCTGTCTTGCCGGAGCTTTCTTGAGGATTTTTTCTATTATTTCAAATTCTGCATCATCGGTAAATTCATCCTGAACAATCAAATCTTCAAAAGCAAGACGCACATTCAAAGGATATTCACCTAAGTTTTTGAGGAACTGCTTGTACTGTTCATCACTCAGGGTATTTGGAGGAAGCTCTTTTCCGGGGAGTGCATCGCTAAAGTCCGGTTCGTCCAGCCCTTTTGATTTCTTACCAGCTTTTGGAACTGCAGGAGCACTCTGAACATCTGAAAAGCCCGGAATTTCAAAGTCTGAGCCTTCCATACTGATATTGCCTGAATCAAATTCAAAGTCGTGAGAACCATTTTCTGAAAGCTGAGAATCTGTTTCCTGAATTCCAAAGTCATCATCATCAATATCCATTCCGGAAGTATCAAAGGTTTCCATTGGAACAGAATCTTCATCAGATCCCAGGTCAAGTTCATCTGTGCCGCCTTCATCATCCGGAATATCTTCAAAGGTAGAATTCATGTCAGGAAGCTCTACATCCTGGGCATTGAATAAATCTGAAACAGCGGGTTCGGCAGCTTCATCAAAATCACCGCCTGCAGAAAAATCTTCGCCGGCGTCAAAATCTTTGTTTTCTGCGTCAAAGTCTGTAGTACCGGTGTCAAAGTCATTAGCCTCGGAGTCAAAATCAGCAGCACCGGCATCAAAATCAGCTCCGGCGGCGTCAAGGTCTCCGGTATCAAAATCTCCGTCAAGAGACTCAAGACCTTCTGCTGCTGCATCAAGACCTGCTGTATCAAAGTCTCCGGCTGCACTGTCAAGCTCCCCTGCATCTAAATCTTCAACAGGCTGTTCAAAATCTGCAGCTTCCGGAACAGTTTCTATATCTTCTGCTTCGGCAGGTTCTTCTAAATCAAAGCCTTCTGCAGCAGGAACTTCTTCCATTTCAAAAGGTTCGGGTTCATCAAAGGAACCGGGACTTACTTCCGGCAAATCAAAGGAATCTGCTTGAGGTTCAGAACCGGGCTGAGATCCGGCAGTTATGTCTTCCGGCATATCGCCAAGTTCATCAATTTCTTCAAGAGAATCAAGAGAGTCAAGAGAATCCAGGGAATCTACCTCACCCAGATCTTCAAGAGGTTCTGCGGCACCAGGCTCTTCCGGTATAGCAGCAGGCTCTGGTTCTGAAGGAATTTCAGGCATTTCCGGTTCTGCAAAATCAGGTAATGCTTCTTCCGGCTCTGGAGTTGCAGGAGCTTCCGGGGTTGCAGCCGGTATATCTAAAACACTTGTATCAAAATCAAAGTTTTCGGTTTCTGCCAGAGGCTCTGGTTCAGGCTGTTTTTGTTCTGTAGTACCATAATCAACAGCAAGGGAATTTTCATCAGGTTCTTCCTGGGTCTCAAAATCTTGAGCAGGTTCTTCTTCTCCCGTTCCTTCTGTGCCGTCAAAGCCTGCACCTGCAAGAAGAGCTTCCAGCCCCATATCTGCAACAGAAATTTCTTCAGGTTCTTCTTCTACAATTTCCGGTTCTTCTTCTACCGGCTCATCCATAAACTGAGATAAATCAGGCATTTCTCCGCCACCGGATTCATCTCCACCCAAATCAACAGGTGCAAGTAAAGAAGACATGTCAGGGGCTTCAAAGGACGGAGCAGCTTCATCTGAAGAATTGCTTTTAGCGGCAGAGGAAGAAATTCCTGTTATTTCAGAAAGGTCTTCGTCAACATTAGAATTATCTACTACGCGCGGATTGTCCGGCATTCCAAGAACAAAGTCTTCGGAATCATCCTCGACAGTAATTCCCTTTGGAATTGGAACCACAATTGGTTTTTCACCACGGGTAGCGCGGAGAGTTATTTCGTCTCCCAGAGATTGAATGTCTTTGTTGAATTGTTTAAGTTGACTTAAGCCTGGCATACTGTTTTATTTTACCCCTTATTTCCCACAAAATACAAGTATACTACTCTTCTTATATGAACGGAAAAAAAACAAAGCAACTTAAGAAAAAAATGTATAATAAAGAAATAATTAATTAAATATGGATTTTTGTCAGTGAAAATGCTCCCGCGTACTATGCGCCGCAAAATCAGAACCACACGCTCCGCATTTTCACAATGCCATCATACAAAGTTTAATTATTTTTTATTCTACAATTTCATTATTTACTTAATTTTTTTTCCGGCAAGCCGATACTGACGGTATGAAGAAGTGTAAATTTTTCGCTGTGATGGCTGCTTTTATTGTTTTTATGGGCATTCAGAGCGGGTTCGCTAAGGAAAAAGAAATTATTTACCAGCCGTATGAGCTGGATAAGTTGATTCACGAAATTGATGAGCCTTGTGCGCCTATTGTTACAGAGGATTATATTATCTTTACGGCACAAACGGATCACCGCAATGTAGGTATTGCTTTTGACTTTGAAAATTATCAGGTTATTCATCCGTTTCAGATTCTTATGAAGGTTGACGAAGACGGAAATAAAACTCCGGTTCATATGTTCTACTGTTATGAACGCAAGCATAAAATCGAAAGCATACGTTACCGGCTCATTATGGACGGGCTGTGGACAACAGATCCATTAAATCCGGACAAAATATACGACGACAGTGTAAATCTTTATTTTTCACGCATAAACAATCTGGGCAAGGTTTACGAATACACAGAAAAGCAGAAGGATGATTCCGTCCGCTTTATCTACAAGGGCGAACCAGGTCTAGAACTACATCTTGCCGGCACCTTTACCAACTGGGACCCCTGGATCTACACCCTGACCGAAACCTCTCCCGGCTTCTACGAACTGACCCTGCCCCTTCCAACAGGCAGATATTACTACAACTACTACATTGGCCTCACACCGGTGCTCGACAACACCAATCCGGATAAAGCATACACGCTGGATGGAAGAAGTGCTTCTGTAATAATTGTCAACTAGTTGCGACCTCCCGCTCCGGGCGTGACAATTCAATCTTACACAACAATAACTTCTTCAAATCCCGCTGCCAGCATTATCTGCTGGATAACTTTCTTTGCGTTTTCGCGGGCATCTTCGAGGACGCCTTCATCTACCAATTCTTCCAGAGTTTTGTCCTTGGCCCGATCAATTTCTGAAAAAACCTCATCAAGGGTAATCGGAATAAAAATGCTGTGAGATTCATCAAAAACCTCCTGATTTGTTATGTCATTGCCAAGAATTTCTACATCAGGAAGCTTTATGCGGAGCCCTTTGCCCTGATTATAAATTTCAAAATCACTTTGGGTTATGTCAGCAATACCAATGCGGATTATACCGGAATATTTTATAATACTAAGGCTTTTTGATAAGGCCATAGTCTTTTTTATAGAAATAATGTCACTGTAGCGGTATTTTGCAGTAACAAGCTCCTGACAGAATGAAAGCTGGTTCATTACAACCGCAATGTTTGTTTCTGTCTTAGGAGTAAATTTCTTTGTATAAATAAAATAACCGCCGCCCAAAAGAATTATTAACAGCAAAAGAATAATTATAAGCTTTGTAAGCAGCCGTCCAAAGACACCATCTCTTTTTGGACGTCTTTTTTTAGGAGCTTCTTCATTCATTTTTTCTGCCTCGCGCAAAAGCGATTTTTTTTCGTTTATTTTCTTTTCCATAGTCAATATTATACCCCATAAATGTATTTTTTGTTGTTTTTTTTTGAATTTCTTATTATCTTTAAAGTATTGTGTCATGCTGAACTTGTTTCAGCATCTCAAGATAGATTCCGAAAAAAGGAGATAAAAAAATGGCAGATGAGACAATCAAGCCGGCAAAAAAGCGCCGGCTCATTAAACCATCTTTCTTTATCTGGCTGATTATTCTTGCACTAGCTGTTATTGCAGGATTTTCAAGTTTTTACATCGTTGACGAAACGGAAAATGCAGTAATTACACGTTTTGG
>JAEEGL013133410.1_pt1 | contig 14973 bp, 7 predicted proteins | sample 9134231 | NCBI WGS metagenome assembly JAEEGL01 (sample SAMN16246548, study PRJNA631951) | gut metagenome | biome: gut microbiome; feature: rumen; material: fiber-attached | host: Bos | place: Iran: Karaj | collected 2018-10
ACTCAAAGCGTTGCAAGTCGAGGAACAAAAGTCAGTTCATCAAATTATTTAACGAACACAATAAACTGAGTTTGCCAATCATTGACACGCCGGTCAGAAGCACAAAGCGAAGATGCTCATCGCAAAGCTTTATCACACCATAAAATCCATTCAACGTCTGCGGTGCTTTCCTGCATCGTTGAAATCAGCAGGCTTTTTCCAAACCGCCTCGGCCGCGAGAGAAAATGGTAGATTAAACCGTGAGTAAGCTCATAAATGAGTGCTGTCTTGTCGACATAAACGTACCCATTCTACCTGAGCTTTTCAAAACTTTGAATCCCGACCGGATAGCGAAACTCCTGCATACCGCCTCCTATGACCGCGCTCTCCCTTTCTTCCTTATCACTCGCCCATTATCCGTGGTCAAGGTTTTTGTGTGGCGCGGGCTATCGGCCTGCGGCCGATACGCCCTGCGTGGCTCGCCTATGCGCAAGAGACGTGCTGTTCGCGCGTCTCTACTTGCGCATACGGCTCGCCGCTGCGGCTGGCTATCGCTGCGCGATACGCCGCCACTTCGCCCGCTATCTGCGATACGCGGTCGACAAATGCTTTGACGGCCCCCATGCGAGCAAAACCAAAACACGCCATATAACAAACCCGCTAGAAACGTTTGGTAGAACGTCTCTATACAAGCAAAACACTGCGAAATTAGTGAGGGTGCTGGGAATTTAGGGGATAGGGACCGCAGCGATACGCCGCCACGCCACTTATGTGCTGTAACTCAGATGATTATGCAGCCTGATTATAATCAACGATACATACTTTTGAAACCATCTGTCTAATTTTATCGATCATACATTCTACATTTTCAAGAACAGCCGCTGAATATAGCACTTCACCGCAATCTTCGCAAACCATGCATGGTACATTTTCAATGATAATATAGTTATCCCCAATCGCAGAAAAATACGGTTTAGTCGTGTTTTGGAGCTTTTCTGATTTACAACATAAACATCTCATTCTAACCTCACAATCTCGTTTTAAAGTCAGATGACCAATGGGCAGGATCCGGATAATATGCCGTAATAATTCTGCTGGATGATCCCTCGTCGCTCATCACAACGTGCAAAACGCGATTATCCTTTGTAGTACCTGTTATTAAGCAGCTCGGAAATGGAAAATCATCGGGATACTGTTCAATAATCTGACCAGACATTACAACAGCTCTTACATCGCGCATCCTAATGCCTCTTTGTTTAAAACGCTCCATCGCATGTTCCGTGACAAAGACTGCATCGGATTTAAAATAGCCCTGAATAATAGCCAGATCGATCATAGCTTACCCAACAAGCGTCCAAAGCCTTGGTAAGAGACCAAGACACCTAAATATACTGTTGGGCAACAGCTGTTGCAAGGACTATTGCGCGGCAGATGCGGCGCATACGGCGGGCGCTGGCGACCACCACAAGTCCACTTGCCTCCAAATAAAATTCTCCACCGCTGCGAAAGTTTTAGAGGGGGCAGGGGATTTAAGGGATAGAAACCGCAGCGATACGCCGCCGCTTCGCCCGCTATCTGCGATATACAGAAATGCCCGGCGTATTGGCAACGACCAATAGCCGGGCACAAAGGCGCGTATGCCCGCAGGGCATAGCGCCGAAACGCGGGGCGTATCGGCGCAGCCGATAGCCCTGCAAAATGTATACAATGAATTATACCACACGAACCTTGACGAGGCCGTCAACCTTGATGCTATTGGCATCGACGGGGGCGGAAACTTCGACGATGGCGTAGGAGATATCGCCGCGTGTCTGGGAGGCGATGGCGGTGATGCCGGGGACGGCCTTGGCGACCTGAGCTGCGAAATCGGCGTTGTTGAGTGCCGTAATTGTGAGGCGCTGTGCGGCTTTGCCGTCGGCGAGTGTGCATTTGGGGAAGTTCACCGAGTTGACGATGTTGCCGTGCTCGAGGAAATCGATGGTCTGGCGAACGGCCATGACGGCGCAGTTGTCTTCGGCTTCGGGTGTGGAAGCGCCGAGGTGAGGCAGCACGATGGCTTTTTCGCAGCCCAGCAGCGCGTCATCACCGAAATCGGTCACGTAGCCGGCGACTTTACCCGATTCGAGGGCAGCGATCATGTCGGCAGAATTGACGAGGCCGCCGCGCGCGAAATTCATCACGCGGACGCCGTCTTTCATCTGGGCGATGGTTTCGGCTTTGATCGTGTTTTTGGTTTCGGGCGTCTGGGGAATGTGCAGCGTGATGTAATCGGCAACTGCATAGATATCCTTGAGATCCTTGACGATTTTAATGCCGGCGGGCAGACGTTTGGCACCTTCTTCCGACAGGAACGGATCGTAACCGATGATGTTCATGCCGAGGGCTGCGCAGTCGTTAGCGACAATCGCGCCGATGGCGCCGAGGCCGATGATGCCGAGCGTTTTGCCTTTGAGTTCGGGACCGACGAACTGGGCTTTGCCTTTTTCGACCATTTTGGGCACTTCTTCGCCATTACCCTTGAGGGTTTTGGCCCAGGCCGTACCGTTGATGATGGGACGGGCGCTGGCGAGCATGCCGAGAAGCACGAGTTCGGCAACAGCGTTGGCGTTGGCACCCGGCGTGTTGAAGACGACGATGCCTTTTTCGCTGCATTTGGGAATGGGGATGTTATTCACACCGGCACCGGCGCGGGCGACGCTCTTGAGGGCCGGCATTGTGGCGAAATCCATCTCGTGCATATCAGCCGAGCGCAGAATCACGGCGTCGGCATCGGTAATCGCATCGACAAAGCCGTAGCTGTCTTTGGAGAAAAGATTGAGGCCACAGGCCGCGATTTTGTTCAGTGTATGGACTTTGAACATTATGCGTTCTCCTTGGCGAATTTATCCATAAAGGCGATGAGGGCCTTGACACCATCGATGGACATGGCGTTATAGATGGATGCACGCATACCACCGACCAAACGGTGACCGGCGAGGTTCACAAGGCCAGCTGCTGCAGCTTCGGCAACGAATTTCTTGTTGATTGCAGCGGCTTTGTCGGGATCGGTCTCTTTGGTGAGGAACGGGATGTTCATCAGCGAGCGGCTGCCTTTGTCGACCGTTGCATGATAGTAATCGCTGTTGTCGAGATAATTGTAGAGGAGTTCGGCTTTTTCGGTGTTGCGTTTGAGCATGCCTTCGGCACCGCCGTTCTCTTTTACCCAGTCCAGAACCAGACCCATCACATAGATCGAATAGCAGGGCGGTGTATTGAACATCGAGCCATTCTTGGAGTGCGTGTCATAGCGCAGCATGGTGGGAACGGTCTTGGGCAGTTCTTCGCGGATGAGGTCTTCGCGGATGATGACGAGCGTAACGCCTGCGGGAGCCAGATTCTTCTGTGCACCGGCATACAGGAGGCCGAATTTGGTCACATCCAGCGGCTCGCTCAACACGCACGACGAAATATCGGCGACGAGAGGAATATCACCGGTATCGGGGATATAGCTCCACTTGGTGCCGTAAATCGTGTTGTTCAGCGTGATATGGACATAGTCATAGTCGCCCTTGATTTCGTGAATTTCGGGGATGTAGCAGCAGCCACGATCACGCGATGAGGCAACGACATCAACGACATCCAGGAAACGTCTGGCTTCTTCGATGGCTTTCTTCGACCATACGCCGGTGTCGACGTAAGCGGCTTTGCCGGTCTTGTTCAGATTGAGCGGGATCATTGCAAACTGGGTGCTTGCGCCGCCCTGCAGGAACAGGACTTTATAATTGTCGGGCACGTGCATGAGTTCGCGAACTTTGGCCTCTACGCCTTCGATAATCGGCTTATAGGCATTCGAACGGTGGCTCATTTCCATCACGGACTGGCCGGTGCCATGGCAATCCAGCATTTCTTTAGCGCAAATTTCCAGAACGGATTCAGGTAATGTCGAGGGACCCGCAGAAAAATTGAACACGCGACTCATGTCTGATTTTCTCCTAAAGACATGCGGCTCACATCCAGATATATCAACTCCAACATCTGTTTATGAGCCAGTAAAAATGAATCATCTGCATATAAGACAAAATACTGCCTTATAAAATTGCATATTATCAAATCAAAGCCGCCCACTAAAGTCAAGTGAGATTTTAGCGGAAAGCCGCTAAAAACCTTGATTTATTGAACTTATGTGGTTTGCTGTATGTGTGGTTGTGTTAATGTGGGATATGTATTTACTGCATCCTGCACTTCATTGCTGGTCGTCAGGAGGTAAAAATAAGCTCTGTTTAACGATCGTGGATATGAAAATGCAAAGTCGTTTGTTCACGGCTTATAGCTTATGGCTTATGGCTTATGGTGCGCCTCAGACAACTACAAGCTATAAGCCAAAAGCTATAAGCCTGTACTTCCCGACATCGGGGGCGAAAGCTATATTCATACTGGTTAAACATAGCCTAAAAATATATACAGATGCAAGGACAGAGTCGTGTGAACAATCAACTATTTACAGTCCGTGTTCTCTGAATTACAGCCATTGGGACAGTATTTATAGACATAATCGCCATTACGCATCCGATATTGCCACTCGGGTTCTCCGCTGGCATTCGCGACACAATCCATATAGAAAGTAAACTCATCACCGTTCGCACTTGCGACGGTACACATGGTTGAAGTATCACCAATTGTACACGTGTCGCATGCAGTTCCATCTTCATTGCATCCCGTGGTGCAGTAGCGGCCGTCAGTCACCTGAGCATACAAAACACCATTTGGGTCCTGTGTGCATGTATAGGTATATTCGACATAGCTTGAGTAACTATCGTCGTAATAGCACGCCGAATAGTTCTCATCCGTTTTAAAGCATTTACTAAAACAATACGGGCCGTAATATGAATCGACCGCACAAACCTCTTTATAGAATGGGCAATAATAGGCTACATATCTTCCATTATTACAATACAACCATGTATCGCCATCGCACTTGGATTGTCTGCATGATTTGCCTTCGTCCGGAGAAATGATATAACATCCGGTTCTATCGAAATTACAGGAATTTGTGCATGTTTCTATATTTTGAGTTTCGAAAACGAGATGTCCGTTAATTTCTGAACAGATTTCGTGTTTTGTATAGGAATTATTGTCGCCGCCATCCACGCAAATGCTACGTGTTTCACCTGGCGTTGTGCAGGTTTCGCGGCAATTGGCACCGTCATTTGCTTCAATACAAAGCCCTTCGCCACCGATTTGACACACGTATGTTGCGTATTTTCTGGAAGCATCGCAATAGAGAAGTAAATTGTCGTCTACACACTCAGGCCTATTGCTGGAATTGCATTCTTTTTCCTCGGATTCGTGAAGCGTCACGCATTTCTTCGTATCGGGATCACAACCATGTGGGCATTCTTTATATTCACTGAATAGATATTCAGACAAACTGCCGTCAGATGCGGATATACAGGACATCGTAACAAGATAAGAAGATATACAGATGGTTTTATCCGGATCGCCGGGGCTGCATAAGCTATTTGGATAAAGGCATCTGCTTGCGGTTGCATTGCCGCTGCTAAAGACAGCGCAACCATTCTCGCAGCTCTCTGCATGTACCGAACTCATCGTGATATTCATCTCGCAGTTTACACTAACGTTTCCCTGACAATAGTCTTCAAATGTATTCAAATCGCAGCGCGTATCCTGGTCTGGCACAAGTCGTGCGCATTTCCCTGTGTGAATATCACAGGAATAGGGACAAACTTCCCACTTGGGATCTTCAGAATAGTACCAGTAATTTTTATCGGAGGTTTTGTCCTTCATGCAAGTCATTTCAACAGAGATATAATCGCTGTTTGGATAACACTGATAAGCGACATCGCCAACGTTATCACATTCGAGGTAATTATTGATACATCCAGCCAATATATAATTGTCATCGCCGGTCTCGAGTTCGACGCAGGTATTGGAGTAAAACGCGCCGCAAACCGTCTTTGTAATCACGCCACCACTACATTGTATCGAATTGCCGTCGTCGCATACGGAAAAATTCGGATCGTCACAGAAATCGCCGACATTGGGCTTTCTACATTCAGAAATGTCCAGCTGGCACTGTGCGTTGCACGATAATGTGCCGCGGGTTGCATGTACGACGTCGTTGCATGTCAGTTTTTCCGGTACGGTTGTATCGCATGATTCGCCGGGATCGATAACACCATTGCCGCATAAAGAAACCCTGCATTCGCCCGGATCATATTTACACCTGTTTGTACATTTGAGCGTTCCGGTCGCGCCCTCAATAATACTATCACAATTTTCCTCTCGCATCAGCACGCCATCGCAATCTTCGCCATCATCCAGCACGCCGTTACCGCAATTGTCAATATCGGGGTCGCAGTTGTCATAAATGACGCGACATGTCGTTGGATCGCAGCCGATATCACCTTTGGCATTCACGCCATATTTGTCGGCGCAAGAATGACCATTAAGCTTTGCACCATCGCATTGTTCGCCTTGTTCAACGATGCTGTTGCCGCACTGAGGGGTGCCAGCCTCACAGTTGTCGTAAATAACGCTGCATGTCGTTGGATCACAACTGATATCACCCTTAGCATTTTTGCCATATTTATCTGCGCATGAATGACCATTCAGAAGCGTACCGTCGCATTGTTCTCCCACCTCAACGATATTGTTGCCGCATTCGGCCTCAGGCTTATTGATAACGGCAGGTTTGTTTGGTTTCGGTGCATCTTCGCAGACTGCGCCAGTTTCATGCATGATGCACAGCTTACTGCATGTACCCCGATCAATTTCGTCATCGGTACAGCACCCCGTTGTTTTGTATCCTTCTATGTCACATCTGGCATAGTGATAATCATCCGTGCATCGCGCGATTTCATTCATATCACACAGCTCCGGATATTTGACGGATTCGTTGCACGCACACAGGCATGATGCCGCGATGATCGCAATGCGTATTATCTTCATTCCTATAATCCTTATTATGCAAACAGATGCGATTCTGTGGTCTTAAATTTGTGAGGGGGAAGTCTCCCCCTGAGCGGCTATTTTGGCAAAGGGACAATCCCCTTTGCCAAAATACGCCGCTACCCCCTCGGTGATGGTCATTTGCTCAAATTTGAGCCATTGCGTCTTCGTTTGAGTACAGGCAGTGCCAGTAATCCAAACCATAAAACCCATGGCGAAAACGGCATCGTTCGATGTACCAAAGCGCTGCATCCGCTATTGGTATCGAGCTCAGGGGGATCAGGGATCACATAGGGATTGCAGACATATCTGCCTGCGCACAGGGGATCATCGCAATCCACTTTGTCGTCGCCGTTGTTGTCGATTTTATCGTCGCAAATTTCTGCTTTACACTTGTTGAAATCTGCGCACAGGGGATCATCGCAATCCACTTTGTCGTCGTCGTTGTTATCGATTTTATCGTCGCAGATTTCGGATTTGCACAAATTGGATGCCGCGCACAAGGGATCGTCGCAATCAATTTTGTCGTCGCCGTTGTTGTCGATTTTATCGCCGCAGATTTCGGTTTTGCACAGATCGGATGCCGCGCACAAGGGATCGTCGCAATCTATTTTGTCGTCGCCGTTGTTGTCGATTTTATCGTCGCAGATTTCGGGCTGACAGTGAATATCACTCGCACATGCCGCATCATCGCAATCCATCTTGCCGTCGCCATTGTTATCGATGCCGTCGCCGCAGACTTCGTCATGGCACTGGACGACATCTGCGCACCTCGGATCGGCGCAATCGACTTTATCGTCGCCGTTATTGTCGATTTCATCGTCGCAAATTTCGATACATCTGGCGTGATTGCATGCGATATCGCTACAGTCACAGATCTGGCTGTCGCAAATCGTATCTTCGGCACATTTGGGCTCGCCGCAGTCGATCAAACCATTACCATTGTTATCGATTCTGTCATCGCAGATTTCGGGCTGACAGAGAATATAATCTGCACAAGCATCGTCATCACAGTCAGTTTTGCCATTCTCGTCGTTATCAATCGTATCGTTACAGATCTCTTTTTGGCAGACGGGGGCGCTTGCGCATTCCGGATCATCGCAGTCGACTTTGTCATCGCCGTTGTTATCGATTTTATCGCTGCAGTGTTCTGGCTGACACAAGATCTGCCCACTGCATGCAGCATCGTCGCAATCGGTTTTGCCGTCGGCGTTATTGTCGATTTTGTCGTCGCAGATTTCGGGCAAACACACAGGCACATGGAAACACCACGGATCATCACAATCCATGCGGCCATCGCCGTTATCATCGATACCATCGTCGCAATTGTTTTCGGGCGTATCGTCTGGCAAATCCGTTACAACACTGCGGATAAAGTCGTAATTGTCCGACACGATGGTATTGCCGGCATAGACATCGGTTGTACAATCATAACTGCTCACATGGCTGTGTACCGCTGCCACATAAGGGATTCCGTTTCGCCACACATACGTCGGACCGCCGGAATCGCCGGAACACGTACTGCTATGCGTTCCATAGTTCATCATGGTGAACATAAAACCGGTGCTCATGACATAATCATAGACAATCGTTTGTCCCTCGTATTCGATGTTGGTTGGTATGCCCTCGCCACAGTGCTTGCTCTGTTCTGCATTTTCGGGACAGTAAGCATAGAGTTTGGATACCATTTCATGTTTGACCGCCATGACATCATCCGCCTTGGTCAAGCCAAAGCCAACATCGACAACCGTCACGCCATCGACGCTGTCGACATCTGCGGCCGTTATCGCGAGCGATGGCGAAACCGGCGAAATGGGGCGAATCTCGTCCATCGGCACTGGCGCTTTCAGCTTGATAATAGCGATGTCGTGTTCGAGCGTAGTATTCTGGGCGTTACATTGATAGCTCGGATGTGCATAGAATGCATCGATATCGTAAACCTTGCGGATATCACGCTCGGACTGCGCAAGTAACACATGCATGCCGCTTCTGACATCATCGAGGTTCTTGGGAATCGGGTCATTATTACAGATACAATGTGCAGCAGTGATGACAAAATTCGGTGTTATCAAAGATGATGAGCAGGATTCTTTGTATTTGCCAAGGTAATCGACGGATGCTTCACCATAATGCACCGCGACATCATAGGCGAGCATCGTTGTTGCCAAATGTCCGTCACCTGTGACGACACGACCGTTGACAATGGGCTGCGTCTGAAGCGTCGTGGCCGCAGAGGACGCATTATCTGATGATTGCTGCATTTGATTACAGCCAGCCAGAACGCATAAAACAAGGAACAGGTTTATCCGCTTCATCCTCACACCTTTAAATCCGGTTTTGTTCACCGATTGTGGATATGAAATGCTTAAGCCTAATAGTGGAGATTAGAACTCCGCGACGATAGTGGCAAATTATAACCTGTAATTGATAGAACTGTCGAGTGCTAAAGATGCATGATAGTTCTGTTCGTTACGATTCAGCCGTACATAAGCCTCGTTAGGGCTGATTCGTTACCTGCGCACCTACCGGGATCCGTTGATAATAAACGCCTCCGGCGTTCCCGGGATTCGGCTGTATCGTGCATGCAGCGTAGCTGGCACTAAGCGCTAAAACGTATATCCGATGTTCAAACTAAAGCCACCGACGGGATCTCCGCGCCGCCGATTGAGCAAAAAGCCGTAATCGATCACGATGGGCGGAATGGTTTCGCTGATTTGCCACCGCAAACCGAGGCCAGCCGTATATTTAAGCTGTTCGACGAACATCTCGTTAAAGAATCCGCCGACATCATAATGGGTGGGCTGGTATTCGGTTAAAGCGCCGATATCCGTAAAGATGGCACCATAAATACCAAATGAATGCCATATCGGGAACCGCAGTTCTGCTGAAAAATTAAACAATCCTTCGCCGCCCCATGCTTCGTTTGTCGCGACATTTGGGGTTGACGAGTTCACGAGTCGCGGCCCTAGCGCTTCGTTGTCATACCCTCGCATATTCAAACCGCCCAGAAAATATCGGTCGATAAGCGGTAACCGCGATTTTTGGGCGAGGAAACTCAATCCCAGGCGCAGGTTAAAAGCGAGTGAGAAATAATCGAGAAAAGAGAAAACATAGGACGCACGCGCTTCGGGTTTCGTATAAAAACCAATGGAATCAGAGTATGCCAGTTTGACTTTGGCTTCGGCATAAATACCCGATTTCGGCGTGAGTGGGTTATCCCGGCCATCGTAAACCGCTCGCGGCGTCAACGAGATTGTGAGCGACGAATTATCTGCAGAAAATGGACAGGACTGGAAAAAAGTAAATGGGTAACAGGCGTGATAAATGCTGATATCTTCACTGACATCGATACCAAATGATGAGGTCTTCGATGTCACCAGTTCAAAGGCAAGCGCCGAAAACCACTTTTTGCTGATGTTCCATTGCAGCTCGACCAGCCAGCCGTATTCTTCCTTATTGGTGTCGGGAATATAGCGCAAATCATAGAAAAGCTGTGTGACCAGATTAAAGCCGCTGGATGGAATAATCGGGATATTCAGTGTGAGCAGCGTAAAGAAGTTTTGATTGAATTTTTGCGTAAAAACGAACTCAGACCCAGTAAATGCGCGAGCTTCGGGCATGATCAGAAATCGCAGATCCCACCCCGTACCGAGCAGATTGGCTTCAACATATTCGGCTTCACCGGTAAGGATCCAGTCGTTTGAATTGAGCTGCAATCCAAGCGCAAAATCAATCCATCGCCGCTCACCTTCTTCGAGATTGATCACCATCGGCACGGGATGCTCGGAGGTCGAAGTCGAGTCGCTGTCTTCGGTATTGGCTGTGAGGCCATCGTCAATGCCGATCACGTTGAGTGATGCGGATTTATAGATGGCGCGCCGTCTGAGCAGACTTCTGGCATCGATAACACGGTTATAGTCAAATGTATCACCGCGAGGAAGTTTCACATCCTGCCGAACGACCCAGTCGTGTGTGACGACATTGCCATGCGTAAATGTATCGCCAAATGTAAACTTTGGTCCCAGTGTAATGTTGTATTCGACATCGACTTCGGTACCTGTGATGCCGTTTTTCGGCTTGCATTCAGGCTCGCCTTCGATCCCATATTCCGTCTCGAAATGGCGCATGCATTTTTCGATGGTGCCGTTTCGGCTGTCATATAACGCGCAGGTCGATTCGAGGTCATCCGGGAAACAAGCTGCCGCAAACTCGGCGATATCGCATGTATCTTCGCTGGCGACATTGCCATCTTCCGTATACGAAGTACATCGCACCTGATCGGCGATGGTCGCATGACCTCTTGCGCGCAGCTGTTTGGTAATCGCGGCGCGTTCGGTACGAAATGCATTATCGCTGAAGATATCTGTTTCGGGCTCATCAATTTTGACTTCGAATGCATCGTAGGTTTCGCGGTCGGTATATCGGATCTGGCGGTGTGCCATGCGCGATGGCATACCTTCTCGCACGATAAACGTCAGTCTGAAGCGCCCCCCGCGTTCTATGGGTTCGAGCGTCCAGCTGGGTACATCGGCATTCAGATAGCCGCGTTCCCGGTAAGCATCCACAATCTTTGCCGCATCATCTGCAATCATGGAGCGCTGCGGATAAGCACCGGATCCAAAGGTCGAATACGATTTGCTGCTTATCATATCAAGCAGCTCATCCTTCGAAAATGCGATCGCCCCATCGAACGAAATCTCACCAATTTCGATGCGCTCCCCCTCTTCGATGTGGAACACGACCACATTGCCCTGATCGGATGCCGCACGAATCATCTCGCCGTTGACTTTTGCCCAGTAATAGCCTGCAGAAATGTAGGTTTGCTGTAATGCGACTGCCGAAGCATTGACCTCGCCGCGATCGACAAAGCCCGAACGCTCAAATGTCAAGGACGCCAGCAGCTCCCTGGAAGTCAGCGAATGATTGCCGTCGAACTGAATATCCCAATGCGGCGCTTCTTTGATATCCAGAAAGACATCGACCGTTTTATTTTCCGGCACACGGCGTGAAACATAATCTATACGCGTTTGATAATAGCCATCCTGCCGATAGCTCATCACCAGTGCTTCGACAGCATCTTCAATCGCAGCCTTAGTAATGCCGCCGAAAAAACTGAATTCCGAGCGAAATGCCGATTCAAGCGTCGAATATTTTTTTAGCTGATGCCCGCGTATATAAATTTTACCAAGGACATATTTGTCCGAATCTGTGACGCGTATGTGCAAATCGACCAGATTGGGCTCGATTTCCACCGGTTCAATATTGACTTTCGCATCGAAATAGCCCTCTTTCGTATAATACCGCGTCAGGCTTTTAATCTGATCGTCCAGTGCAATATCGATGAGCTGCGATTTTGGGATATCATCCACATCTTTGCCTCGCAGCAGCGCCGTTCTTGGATAAAGCGCACCGCCTGGCCGTAAGATCATGTGTTTTTTGAGCTCGGATTTGTACAGTTCGCCGCTTTCTTCGATCACCAGCTTTCGGATAATCGTATGCGGAACCGTGTCGAACTGGACGATAACGCGATTGCCCTGGTGCGTGACGGTTTGATGAATGTTCGAGAAATAGCCGGTTTTACGCAGTCGTTCGATGGATAGCAACAGTTCTCGCGCATTTGTTAAATGCCCCAGCTGCAGCCCCGATGCACGCAGCAATGCCGCCACATGCTCGGGATCTTCACAATAGGGGGTATCTGCGCAATTTAGAATGAGATCGGCGATGCGATAGGATGCGCCCTCCGGCATGGACGCGATCTGAGCGATGATATCTTCATTTGCAAGCCCGGCGCCGGCATTTGCAGTATTTTCGCCGGCGCTTTCCGAAGCATTTTCCGCATCCTCTTTATCTTTTGACGCCGAATCATCCTGGGCTAATTCACGAGAACCGCCGATACTGCCGCGCTGCAAGATATGGGCTTCGTCATCGAAAGCAAAATCGAAATAGGCATCACCAGCCAGTTGTGCGGTTTCATCCGGTTGCTCTCCTGACGCAGCCAATGGACACAAAAAGGCTGCAAACGCCAGTAAAATAGCGCCTATTCGCCAATTTTCTGATTGTTTATTTCTCGTCAAGATCATCGTCGTTCCGGAATCATTCGCTCCAAAATTGCGCTAATTATCACAAAATTTACCCGTAGCACATCCAGAATCGACCGCAAGCTTCGTCGATTTTTATATTTGGGGGCAAAGCCCCCGCGCGGTGATGTTCCATACGCTGCGTCATGAAATTTGCCGGGCGTATGCAATAGCCCGGCGCGAGCGCGTATGCGTCGCAAACGCGACGCATAGCGCCGCTCCCTAAAAAAAAACACGCTCGCCCTTTAACCGAAAACCTGTATAATTGTTGCAGATGTTTTGTGCCGTCTGAACGATATGGCGAGGAGCGATGATGAGCATTTATGCGCGCGAAATCACACAGCATGTGGTGTATAGCATAGGCGATACGCATGGGCGTGGGCGGGAAGTCGGCGATTTTATTGACCGTTTGAGAGAACGTGCGAAGGCAGCTGGCGAGGACGCCGTATTCGTGCAGCTGGGCGATTTATGTGATTGTTTTACGCTGCCCGAACCGCACGATAACGCGTCGCTGCGCGAAATCATCCGCAAAAGGATTGCGACTGTACCGGGATTGCGTGAAGCGGTTTCGGGGCAGCGGCTGTTCGTCGACTGGCGGCTGTTTGACGGCAGTTTGCGCGAAGGCGAAGTCAAATCGTTTGAAACAGCCGAATCGCTGATTTCATGCGATGTTCCAAAGGTTCTGGAATCGTTTTATGAAGCCACGATGAGCTTTGAAACGATGGCTACGTTTGTCGCCATGCAGCAGGCAAATGACGATGTGATTTTCGTTTTTGGCAACCACGATGCCGATTTGCTGCGAGGCCGGTCGGATTATGGCCGGCAGCAGAAATACATTTTCCTTGGTTTGCTTGGTTTTGGGCCGGATGAAGTCGTCGCGCACATGCAACGCGGTACGCCCGATGTGATACTGCATCATCCGTGGATGCGCTGGCTGAATGAACGCCCGCATCTTGTGATGAGTGCGGATACCATTTATATGCATGGCGGACCGACGGGATCGCTTACTGCCAGGCTGGCGGAACAAGGCATCGGCAGTTTCGAAAAATGGGTGGAAATGCTGGATGAGGCGCGACGCATCGGCTGGGATCATCCCGAATTTAAAGAGCACGAATCGTTTCTGTCGCCCGATGGCGCGCCAAACGACTGGGTGAATCATCCCGCGTGTATTCTGGATTTCTTGCGTTTGGCGAAGCGGCAGTATCTGGCCGTGGGACATTCGCCGTTTCTCGATTTCGAGAAAGGCCCGCTCATCGACCTGGCACACGCAGACAATTTGCGCCCGCTGTTTCATACGCCGGCACAACTGCCACCCGATGGCCGGTTAATCAAACACGATACGAACCTCAAACGCGGCGGCGAACGATGGGCTTGCCGCCATGAAACCGGAACATCGCGCTGGACCGGGATAAATGCGCAATTCGAAGAATTGCCGCTGCGGCGTTCATCATTTACAATGTAGCGGATGCAAATTCGGGGGCGTGTGAACGTTTACCCCCGGCAAATGGCGTCGAATTCCCTCCAAAACCTGTCGGTTCGTATGAGATCCTTATGATGCAATCGCTCAGCAAATACGTCATCGCTGCCTGGATTTTGGTGCAGCCTGCGGCAGCCCTGTCCAATCCCGGCGACGATAACCGGCAAGCAGCCGTTGGCAGTGCAATCTCGGATGAACTGGCCGATGCCCGCATGTGGCATTTATACGATATGGCACAGCCATCTGCCCCAATCGGCGATGAAAACTGGCATTTCGAAGTTTCGAAAGCCATTGCAACCGAGCTGGCCGATTCACCGGCGTGGCCGCTTTCAACGGTATATCTGCGCGATCTCAGTGCCAATAGTCAGAACTGGAATCTGTTGCTGTTGCAGGCGAAAGTCGATTTGCAGCAGGGCCATCTGAAAGAAGCCGACGAAGTGATCGGCCGTGCCGTTGCGCAATATCCCGACAATCCGCGCATTCTGATTATGG
>JAEEGL015850110.1_pt1 | contig 14973 bp, 15 predicted proteins | sample 9134231 | NCBI WGS metagenome assembly JAEEGL01 (sample SAMN16246548, study PRJNA631951) | gut metagenome | biome: gut microbiome; feature: rumen; material: fiber-attached | host: Bos | place: Iran: Karaj | collected 2018-10
AACCTGTCGTGGGAGCAGTAAATTTCTGCTCCCACGATTGAATTCACGGATATTTTTCCGATTATGAAACTCTGTGTTTTTTCCGATTCTCATGGATATACGAGAAAAATGCTGCAGGCGATCAGGCATGAACAGCCGGATATGCTTGTTTTTCTTGGTGATGGCTCCCGTGACTTTGATGCAGTCAGAAGCGCATTTCCTCATTTGCCTGCGCTGGATGTGAGAGGGAACTGCGATACGATTCCTGATTCACCGTTGTTTTTGGTTTTTACGGTGCAGGGCGTAAAGATCTTTATGACGCATGGCCATCGATACGGCGTCAAGTACGATCCCGACTTTGATGAGCTGTGTTCCGCTGCGAAAAAGGCTGAGGCGGGTATTGCTCTTTTCGGGCACACCCATCAGGCATACTGCAGGATCAGGGACGAAGTGCTGCTTTTGAATCCCGGATCAGTAGGGGAAAGGGAAAAAACCTCCTATGCGGTGATTCAGATTCAGAATAACGGGAAGTTCAAAGCGGATATCAAAGGTATTATCTGAGTCTCGAGTCTAGCAGGTGCACGGCACCTGCTTTTTATGTGTTATTGATTCGAAAAATGGTGTCATTATGCACAAGTGTTTCGTTGTCTGATTGTAACTTCTTCCGATTTTTCCTGCCACTGGTACAAAGGCAAAGCTTTTGACAATGCTTTTCTTGATGGTTCATCTGCCGATTCGATATACTGAGAATGGATTAGAAATAAACACTTTGAAAGGAGAGTTTGAGATGTCGTACAAGAAGCTGTTTGAACCCGGAGTGATCGGCAATCTTCAGTTGAGAAACAGAATCGTCATGACGGCGATGGGGTGCTCTCTTGCGGAATCTACCGGAGAGGCAGGAGCGCGCATGATCAAGTATTATGCAGATCGTGCCAGAGGAGGTGCCGGACTGATCATTACTGAAATCACCAGAATCGATGACGAGACCGGTGTCGGAACACCCAATCAGCTGAGTGTTACGAATACGCATATGGTCGCACAGTTGCATCGGCTGGTGGAAGCGGTTCATGCGTATGATACCAAATTGTTTGTTCAGCTTCACCACCCCGGAAACCAGACGCCCAGCAGACTGATCGGCGGTAAGCAGCCTGTATCTGCTTCAGATGTTACCTGCCGGGTCATCGGAGAACAGCCGAGGCCTCTGGAGACGGAGGAAGTGGAGGCAATGGTCAAGAAGTTCGTGACCGGCGCGGTGATTGCTCAGAAGTCCGGAGTGGACGGCGTCGAGATCCATGCGGCGCATGGATATCTCGTCAGCCAATTCCTGTCTCCCTATACCAACAAAAGAACGGATAAATACGGCGGTAGTTTTGAGGGACGCATGCGCTTCATTACGGAGATCATTATGGGAATCAAAGCGTTCTGCGGTCCCAAATTCCCAATCTCTGTCCGTATGAACGGCAATGACTTTTTGCCCGGAGGGATCGATGATGAGGAAGGCATCAAAATTGCAAAATATCTGGAAGGCCTTGGAATTTCCTGCCTGAACGTGAGCTGTGGCATGTATGATTCGGGTGCAACCATTATTGAACCTTCTTTCTATGCCGAGGGATGGAAAAAGCATCTTGGAGCAAATATCAGGAAAGCGGTCAGCATTCCCGTCATTGCTGTCGATGCGATCAAACATCCCGCAGTAGCGGAACAGATGCTCGAAGAAGGGAACTGCGACTTTGTCGGTATCGCCAGAGGCTTCCTCGCGGACGCGGATTGGGGAGTGAAGGCGAAATGCGGGAACGAAAAACTGCTCCGGAAATGCCTTGGATGCATGGAATGCTTCCGCATCCTGAACGACGGACTCCCGCTGGGGTGCACCCTGAACCCTGTTCTGGGGAGAGAGTTTGAATGGGGTGAAGAGAAACTGGTCCGCAATGGCACAGGCCGGACGGTTGCGGTAGTCGGAGGAGGACCTGCAGGAATGCAGGCTGCGCTCGTCCTTGCGAAGAGAGGATTTAAAGTTGTTCTGTTCGAGAAGAATGACAAACTCGGCGGAACTGTTAATCTGGCGGCGATTCCTCCCTTTAAAGGAATGCTTGCTGAGTTTGTCGAGACACAGGAAGCAGAATTGAAAGAGGCAGGAGTTACCGTCATGCTGAATACACCCGGCACGCTTGAAGTAATCAAGGCAAGCGGTGCTGAGGCAGTCTTCCTTGCAACAGGCGGCGCACCGGTCCGCCCCGCGATCCCAGGGATCGAAAAAGCAGTGACAGCAGAGGATGTACTTGCAGGCAAGGCAGAAGTCAGTGGCAAAAATGTGGTTGTTGTTGGTGGAGGTGTGACAGGACTCGAGACGGCTGAAACGCTTGCGCCGGAATATCATGTGACTGTTGTGGAAATGTTGGATAAGGTTGGAGGAAATCTCTATCCCAGCATCGTGATGCATCTCGCTCAGGAGATTATGAAAACCGGTGGCGCGATTGCAAAAAGCAAGGCGCTAGTCGAGGTCCAGGACGGTCAGGTTTGCGTAAAGGATACAAAGACGGGGGAATTCTCTGCCATTCCGGCGGACACTGTCGTTCTTGCTATGGGCGTCCGGCCAAACAGACCTGAATTTGAAGAGTTGTCTGAAGCATTCGGGGATGATCTGATTCTCGTCGGGGATGCTTCCAGAACAGGGCAGATCTATGATGCTCTGCATTCCGGATATGACCGCGCTTTTGTCTACAAGGCTAGATAACGCTTCCGGTTTTAGTTTTCTGATCACAAAAAAGCGGAACTTCCTGAAAAGGAAGCTCCGCTTTTCATGTATTCAGCGTTTTTTGGGAGAATGCTTCACAAGATCATAGGCGCCTTGGAGCAGTGACATCTGCTGGTAATCATATTTGTAGAATTTTTTTGCGAGTTTTATGCTTTTTTCTGCGTATTTGACGCTTTCCGGAAGTCGGTCAAGATTAAAACACGACAGCGCGACGGTCATATACACATGGCAAAGAGCCTTTTTGGCTTCCGTTCCCTTCTCTTCTGAGAGTTCCAGAAGAACCGAGATCAGACGAAGTCCGACTGCACGGGAATCTTCAAATTGATGACCTTCATAGAGCGCATCCAGTATGTCCGCAAGAAGATCCGCTCTTTTTTCAGGGGAAAGAGCCTGAAGCTGGGCTTCACTTAGGACAGAGTCAAGTGTACGATGAAGTTCATCCGGCTTTCCAAGTGAGACACAGCAGGAAACCAGTAGAGGAAGGATATATTCTCCTTCTTCTTTACAGAATTTCTCTTTCGAGGATAAAGCATCAAGTAAAGGGAGTGCTTCCTCATAACGTTCTGCATCCATTAGGATCGCGGCACGATCCGCTTGGGTTATGAGAACAGAGCGGTCTTCAGAACCGTTCAGTTTTGTGTAAGCATCAACGACCTTTGCGTTAATTTCTAATGCTTCGTCATTTTTTCTAAGCATATACAGGGAATGGAATTTAAGTTCCATCGCCTGGATCGTGTGCAGATCTGTTTCACCCCGTAAGGAAAGAAGTACCGGTTCTGCCGCGGATATGTAATCAAGACAGGAATCATAATCTTCCTGTTGAAAATAGTATTCCGCAATATATTTTCTGCACAGAGCTGCACGGACAGAATTCTCGCCGTCAATATGATCGTAGATCATAGCAAGATCACGAGACACAAAACAGGCTGCTTCTCTTTGCCCGATCTCTTCCAGATGCTGAGCATACTGTTCTTCAAAAGCTATATACTGATCAGAATACATGCCGAATGATTCGAGCGTGTTCTTTTTTTCCGCCGCCCATTGCCACGCCTGCTTCTGTGTACCCACCTGCTCCATATCCACCTCTTCATGATTTCTAATAATATGTTCAGTATACCAAAAACATGCGCAAAGAAAAAAACAATGATTTGCGTCTGAACGCATTCACGGACAAAAAAAGAATTTTTAAAAAAATTAGCACTCTACTATTGACAGTGCTAATTTATGGTGCTATAACATAATCGAACAAAGGAACAGAGAAGATTCTGAAAGAATGATCTGAATCCAAACCCTCCGTCCCAATGCTCAAAATCAAAATACAGGATTTGAGTATAGGAGGACAAAAAAATGTTATATCCGAGTATTTGGCATGAAAACCTTTTTGATGATCTGATGGACTTTGATTTTCCGTCCTGGAGAACGATTGAGGAACCGGAACGCAAGCTTTACGGTAAACATGCTGCGACTCTGATGAAGACAGATGTTCAGGAGCATGAGAACGGATACGAGGTCGATATCGATCTTCCTGGATTCAAGAAAGAAGATATTTCCCTTGAACTGGAAGACGGTACACTGACTGTGAAGGCGTCCAAAGGACTGGAAGAGAACAAGGAAGACAAAAAAGGCCGCCTGATTCGTCAGGAAAGATATACCGGCTCGATGCAAAGAAGTTTCTATGTCGGTGACAATGTGACTCCTGATGAAATCTCTGCGAGATATGAAGACGGTGTGCTGAGATTGAGCGTACCGAAGAAAGAGGAAAAGAAACTTCCGGAGAAGAAGACCATCGCAATCGAAGGGTAAACCCTCGAAGAACGGTGCTCCCGCGGTAGCGGGGGCACTTTTTTCGGTTCGGGTCATGATTTCTGTGCTATAATTGCGATGGAAGAAAGTGAGGAATGAAATATGTATTCCGAAGTTCAAAAATGGCTGGATTCCGCTCTGGATCAGCCCGTCCCGGAGGGCACTGTGGGATTCATCTTTAACCTTTACGAGGACGGAGATGATCTCTGGTCTCTGGAACTGGTCGCAACATCCCGGTTCGATGAAAATGATCCGGATTGGGGATGTGATGAACTGTCAGACCTCGGTACCAGGGAGAATCCGCTGTCCTGGATTGAGGATGCAGGCTGGGAAGCGATTCAACAGGAAACTGCAGACGCGCTTTCTGAGTACCTTTCAGGCGGGAAATACGCCGACGTTCTGAAAAATGCAGATGGAGTCGGCGTCGGGTTTGTTGACGGAGAACTGGATCTTCTTTACGTCAGGCAATAACCCGTTTTCGTGAGTGACTGACCGTATCTCGTAGCAATGAGTGACGAACAGTTATTTCAGTGCATATTGTGCTGAGAGGCATCAATATATATTTGACGGGAGGGAACATATGAAAATCAAGTATTACCCTATCATCAGTCTGATCAATGGCAAAAAAAGAGACACTCTAGCAGAACAGTTTCTTGATGAAATCAGAACAGAACTGGGCTGGGAACTTGAGGCGGTTGATCAGATTGAAGATCTCAAGGATGAAGAGCTTAGATTCATTTTTGTAATGAGCGGCGGCTCGGAAAGCGGCTTCCTGAAAATCTACGATCAGATCTCAGACAAACCTTGCTACATTCTTTCCACTTTGCACGGAAATTCTCTTGCTGCATCGATGGAGATTCTTTCCTATCTGAAACAGAATGGAAAGAAGGGCGAGATTCTTCACGGGGACGGGAAAACCGTTGCTAGAAAACTCAAAGCGCTAGCACAGGCGAATGAAGGTCTAAAGAAAATGCGCGGCGCGAGATTCGGCGTGATCGGTGCTCCTTCCGATTGGTTGATTGCCAGCATGGCAAATGAGGCAGCCCTGAAAGAAAAACTCGGAATCACACTTGTTCATATTCCGATGGAGGAACTGGAAGGAGAAGTCTTCAAGAATTCCTATGAGCCGACTCACTGGACTGAAGAACTCCTATCTAAAGGGTATGATGGAAAGGAAGTGGAGAAGGCACTGTACATCTACGGCGGTTTCCGTAGACTGGTCGATAAATACCATCTCCACGGAGTGACAGTACGTTGCTTCGATTTGCTGACTTCAGTATTCTCCACTGGATGTCTCGGACTTGCGATCCTGAATGCCGACGGAGTTTACGGCGGATGTGAAGGAGACGTACCTTCCCTGATTTCCATGGCGATCCTCGGCGATGTTACCGGAAAACCTGTATTTCTCTGCAACCCGAGCCGAATCAATACGGATAAGGGTGAGATGGTCTTTGCCCATTGTACTCTTCCGCTAAATATGCCATATGAATATTCTCTGACGACGCATATGGAGTCCGGTATCGGCGTCGCGATTGCGGGATCCTTGAAAGAAGGGGATATGACGATCTTCAAAGCTAATAATGATCTGTCCCGTTATTTCGTTATGAAAGGCGAGATCCTTGATAATCTGCGCGAGCCGAGCCTCTGCAGAAGCCAGATCAAAGTCAAACTGGATGATTACAGTTACTTTACTTCCGATCCGATCAACAACCACCATCTCGTGTGTCTTGGTGACGAGGTAGATGGAGTGAAGGAATTTTTCAATCTGATCTGACCAAGCAATCCTGAAAGCCGCCCGGAACGGAATGGTTCCGTGCGGCTTTTCTGACTTATTCTATTCGGAGGGTGGAAATGGAGAATCAGGTTCTGAATGTACTGCTTCACAGACGATCGGTGAGGCACTTCACGGAAGAAAAGGTGGAAAGGGAACTGTTGGATGAAATTCTGAAAGCCGGTACGTTTGCCCCTACCGGCGGCGGGAGGCAGCAGATCAAGATCGTTGCGGTCCAGAACAAAGAAGACGTTGAACTGATAAAACAGTACAATGCTGCGGTTATGAACAGAGAAGGGGATCCATACTATGGAGCGGGAACGATTGTGCTGATACTTGCTTATCCGGAAAATCACAATGCTGATCTTGATGGCGCTGCAGTATGTACCAATATGCTGAATGCTGCGGATGCTTTGGGGCTTGGTGCGTGCTGGATAAACAGAAGCAGGGAAGTATTTGCTTCCGAAGAAGGAAAAACAATGCTGAGAAAATGGGGCCTCAGAGATGATCTTGTAGGAGTAGCTTCTTTTGCTCTTGGATATATCAAAGGAGAATATCCGGAACCGGCACCCCGGAGGGAGGACTATATTACGGTTATTGAGTGATCCGAAATCGCAAGATATGGTGTTTTAGTGGACTTGCAGGTGTTCGAAGATACAAGTGATTTGTCCTGTGGGGCAGAGTGTGGTATAATACTCCGGCGTCCTGAAATAACTCATTTTCAATGTTGAAAATGAAAATATGAAACAGGAGATGAAATACACTTGAAAGAAAACAACTACGGGTTCTGGAAAACCACGCTGCTCAGAGTAATCGCGGCGATCTGTGTGATGATGCTTGTTCTAGCACTTGTCGCACCTATTTTTGCCAATGCTGTTCCGGTCGATTCTGACCCGGATGAAAAAGCATTTACTGCTTTTGAAAATGAGAAATTTGGTTCTCCGGACGAACCGGAAAAAATGGAACTGATCACCCCGGATAACGTCGAATTCGACGAGACTCTCAAAAATGAGAGTTATCCGGATCCGGACACGAATATGGGGCAGATTTATGCGTATATCACTCAGGAAATGGGACTGAATCGCGCGGTCGCGTTTGGAATTCTTGCACATATGCGCAGAGAATCCAGATTTCTGCCTACGGCATATAATCCTGCCGGGTATTACGGGATTTGCCAGTGGGGAGGAGGAAGATATTCCAACTTGATTAATTGGTGTACGGAAAACGGGTATGACTACTCCACGATTGACGGACAGGTCCGTTTTTTGGAAAAAGAACTGAACGGAGCTTATTCCGGCGTTCTGGATGCGCTGAAAGAATGTGAAAACTCTGCTGACGGCGCCTATCAGGCGGCTTATGTTTTCGGGATGCGATATGAAGTCAGCGGATTGTCCAACGCACAGAGTGCCGGCAGTGCCGCAATGGCAATGTTCAACTATGAGCCTTAATTCTTTGAAAAAACATGGCTGACCATCTGGTCAGCCATGTTTTTTTGCACAAAAATTGGGGTATTATCGATCCGAAAGGATCATAAACTTCAATGATTTAAATGACCGAGAGAATGCTGAGACCGACGAGAACTCCGCACACGAAGCAGAACAGTCCAGCTACAAGGACAAGAGGATTTGCCTTTTTCTCGCGGATCGCATTTTCCTCCGGAGAGAAGTAAAGGCTAAAATCGTCTCCGATACGGAATGATTCTTTTCGGCTGGAGTTGATGTTGCATCTGCGGAGTGTTGTTACTCCGTCAAGTGAAAAACGTACGATCGGATAGTAGGTGTACTTGGCGCCTCCTGAAAACCTTCCCTGGCGGGAGATCTGTCTCTCATAAACGTCAACGATTGTGCCGTCAAGATGACGGAGATTTTTCTTTTTCAGGAAGAAATAATTAGTAATCATCGCTGCGCCGGCGCAGATCAGAATCAGGGAAAAACATGCCATGGCAGAAATTTCCTTTTTCTGTGTCTGGAACAGAGCAAGAAGGATCAGAAGGGCGCCCTCTATCATGCCAAGCCACGGATGGATCAGCCATTCATTTACGCCGTTCGTCAGGGTCGGTTCACCGGTGACCCGGTCGAAGAACAGCGAGACAAGCTGCTTGTCAGAGTATTCGATTGGAGATTTTACAGTGAAACGTTCCTTCTTTTTCCCCGAAGGATCCATACATTCAACTGTAGTCTCGTAATAATCGAAGACGGCTCTGCCGTACTTGTCATTCTTAGTGACGTGCTTGCTGAATTTGACAACTCCGTCCCGTGTGGCGTCAGGACGGCTGGTCCGTCTGTATTCTCTGACCTGGCCGGAAGCAACAAGAAAGATCACGATGCCAGGAACGAATAGCAGAAGTTGAGAAAAATCTGACATGGTCTCCTCCACAGAAAAAGATGAATAATGTACAATATAGAAGAAAGGGATGGGCAGAATGATTATTTCGGGGAAAAAAGCGATATTTCTTGATTTGGACGGGACACTTCTTACGGATGATAAAAAGGTTCCAGAGGTAAACAGAACCGCCATAAAGAAGATGCTCGCAGAGGGGAACAGTGTTGTGATTGCAACGGGGAGACCCCTCTCCAGCGCAGTTATTCAGGCCGAGCGATTGGGACTGACAGAACCTGGTTGTTATCTCATCGCATTTAACGGCGGAATCCTCTACGATACTGCGGAAAGAAAAGAAATCTTCCGGGCAACACTTTCACTGGACCTCGTTCAGAGAGTCTTTGATGAGGCGAATCGCAGGGGAATCCATATACAGACTTACCGTGGTGCCAAAGTAATCGTTGAGCCGCGCTGTGAAGATAGAGAAATTGAACTCTATTGTTCCAGAATTCTGGTGGAATACGAGGTGATTGAAGATATCAGGCAACTGGATGAAGAACCGGTCAAGATGCTGATCATCGATCTTACGGACAAAGCTCCTTTGGTGGAGTTTATGCAGTGGATCAGCTCGTGGGCAGGCGACCGGATTGACAGCTTTTTCTCGAACGATGAATACGTTGAAATTGTCCCGAAGGGGATGAATAAAGGAAATGCGATCCGCAAGATGGCTGAACTGCTTGACATCCCCGTCGAGAACACAATCGCCGCAGGAGATGCGGCGAATGATATTTCGATGTTGAAGGCGGCAGGATTGGGCTGCGCGATGAAAAATGCGGCAGACGAAGTCAAACTGGCTGCGGATTACATTACAGAGAATGATAATAACAGCGGCGGGGTTGCGGAAATCATCAACCGATTTGTTTTATCCGGCAGGTAAGTTATAAAGTATTATCCGATAGCGGGACCACGATAAGGTTGGTCCCGTTTTGACGTAGAGAATCCAGAATATCGGGATCGGCCAGTTCGTCTGTGATCAGCGTATATGGGCAGTCATAGGTACAGCGGCCGTAGGCACTGCTTCTTTCGCTGGAGCGATGCAGTTTTGTGTGATCGGCAACGATAAAGAGGTGCTGACGGGTCTTCGTGATCATGACCTCATTGATTCCGATCTCAGTCGGGATATCATATACAAATTCTGCATTTTCGTAAACTGCGGCACATCCGATGAACGTTTTGTTCGCGGAAGCATCAAGAAGACTTTGCATCGTGAATTCTCCGATCAGAATCCGTCCTCTAAGATCGCCTCCGGTCATTCGTACAGATACGCCCTTTGGATAATCGGCGCCGATCGCCCATCCGTTGTTCGTGATAACATGAACTTTTTTCTCGCCGACATACTGCAGCAGGTTCAGAGCAGTACGGCTGCCGTTGATGAAGAGCGTATCGCCGTCATCAACAAGTGAGGCAGCAAATCTGGAAAGGCTGTTTCGGCAAACGCTTACTTCCTGAGACAGTATCCGGAGGTTATAATACTCGTCAATCGTGGCAGCTCCTCCATGAGTCCTGCGAATAAGGCTTTTCTGAGAAAGCAGCTCGAGGTCCCGTCTGACGGTCATAAGGGAGATGCCGAACAACTGGGCGATTTCTTCAGAGCGGATCTCTCCGTTTTCGCGAACCAGATCCAGAATTTTCTGATGCCTTTCATTGACAGACTTTTTGTCTTTTTTCATTTGAGTTCACCCAAACAATAGACTATATGGATAATTTCTGAATTGTAATAAACAGGTCGTGAAAATCCGAGAAAACAGGAACCTGCTCGGAAGAAGGAACCGCAGCGGGAAGAACCGCCGGAACAAACTGACCGTCGGCAGAATCATTTTTTATCGGACGGAACCAGAGCGGATGCATTCCCGCCCCCTGTGCACCGATAATATCATGGATCATGCTGTCTCCCACATAGACACATTGTGATGGGAGACAGTGTGCTTTTTTTGCACAGAAGCTGAAAATGTCTTTCTGGGGCTTCTCACGGTCTGCTTCTTCACTGGACACGATGAAATCAAAATACTGGAGCAAGCCAAAAGCGGTCAGTTTCCTGAACTGGATCCTGGCAGTCATATTTGTTCCGATGCCAAGAGCATAACCGGCTTTTTTAAGATCGCTAAGGGCAACTTCAACGCCGGGATAGAGTTTCGCATTGCGAATCAGTGTATCCCAATAGATATCATACATATTCAATGCGTGAGGGTGTAGAGGCAATTCATTTTGTTCCAAGAGTCTTTGGAACCGAATCAGCCGGTTGTGACAAGCTGCCTTCTGGCCGATTTCATCCTGGATCTGACGATAAATCAGGGCGATTTCCTGTTCAGTCTTCTCCGGCTCCCAGCAGAATTGCTCCTTCATATACTCCTCAAGAGCGCGCATGGCAATTGCGTGCGCATGGTCGTAATCGTATAAAGTGTTATCGATATCAAAAATGACCGATTTGATCATGAATTAACCTCCATCGGGCGAAAAATAAATATTTAAAAACCGGAATACGCCCAGATATGTTCTCTCTCGGTGTACTCCAGTTTTTAAATATTCCATATGTCTCCTGTGTTGTTCAACGCAGGAGACCGGAACATCTTCGTGTCATATACGCATATGACAGGGACAGAAAAGAGATTAGTCGAGAAGATCGGCCTCTTTGAGAGCAGCTTCGATTTCCTTGTCGGACATGACGTTTTTCAGCGGGATGATGACTTTCCCGGCTGCAGCGAGGTCATCGAAGTTCTTAGCAAACGTACGGGCGCAGAAAACGAGATCATAGTTGCGGGCAGCGCTCTTTCCCTCGGAAACGGAGCAGTGACGAAGCTCAGCCGGCTTGATATCGTATTTCTTCATGACCTTTTTGATCGCATTTTCCATCATTAAAGACGAACCAGCACCATTTGCACAGCAGGCCAGAAGTTTTTTGTTGTCGAGTTTTGCCATTTATCAAACCTCCAAATTATATTTCTGAATAGTAATAAGCGTTGATGTTTCGGGGTGGGATGCTGTTTCCAGCATCCCACCTTATTATATTGAAATCAAGCAGGATTTCAAAAACAATTACGCTTTGGCAGCTTTTTTCTTCTCCATGTGCTCAACATAAGCATCATAGTCCTCGGTGATCAGGAAGTAGCCTTCCGGATCCATGCGGTACTCGATCTGGGGGATAGCAAGCAGGACAACGACGACCAGAGCAACACCGACATAGCCAAGATAATGCATAACGACGGTGAACAAGGGCCAAACGGTATCCCAGTCGAACATGCCCAGATATCCGCCATAGTTGGCAAGACCAACCCAACCGGAGATGAGCGCAGCGCCGAAGACCTGAATCAGGCCGGAGCAGAAGGGGATTGCAAGGCAAGCTTTCAGACCGCCCTTTTCGTTAGCAACCAGTCCAATGGTGGCGTTATCGAAAAAGACAGGAACGAATCCGCAGATGATGATCGTGGGGGAGCCAAGAAGAATCAGCGTCACGATAGCAACGATCTGGCCGGCGAGACCGGCGAGGAAGCCGAACGTCACGGCGTTGGAATCGCCGAAGCCGTAGCAGACAGCGCAGTCGACGCCAGGAACAGAAGCGGGGAGAAGCTTGTCAGCGATTCCCTGGAAGGAAGCTGTAAGCTCGGAAACGAATGTGCGGACACCAAGCTGCAGGATCGCAAGATAAACTGCGAACTGGAGAGAAGTGTTGAAAATGTAGAACGCGAAGTTCTCGGTTTCTTTTGTTGCGCCGCTAGCAACGAAGAAGGGCTTGCCGATAACGAGCATGATGATTCCGAAGAAGACGGTCATCAGGATCGCGGTGCAGACCATGTTCTCGTTGAAGATCGAGAAGAAACCGGGCATCTCGAGCTCGCCGACTTTTTTGACTTTTCTCTTGCCGCCCTTGTCGCCGAAGAGTTTCTCGGAAACCCATGCGCCAAGGCGAATGCCGAACATCTGCTGGTGAGCGATGGCGAATCCAGCGCCTTCTGTCAGTTCCTGCATGGGTTTGACAGTGAGGTTGGAGCCGACTGCCCAGTAAGCACCAAGGATGACGGACATGACGATGAGCAGAGCAACATCGTTGTTGCGGAGAGAGGGGAGTGCGAAGAGGATCAGCCAGTATGCTGTCGCAGCCTGCTGGACCTGGACGTGACCAGTCGTGAACAGTGTGCGGCATTTGGTGATCTTGTTGAAGCGGACCAGAAGGATGTTGACGATGAAGGCGATGAGCAGAAGTGTCATAACCTGTGCAAAGCCTTTTCCAAAGGTCTCTTCAACGCCTGCGGTAACAGCGTTCTGACCATAGTAGGGGTCGATAACGCAAGCCGTCAGGTTGAAACGGTCCTTCAGACCGGCGAGGATCGGACGGAAGTTGCTGGTAAGTCCGCCGGAACCGACGTTCAGGATCAGCATACCGATGATCGCCTTGAGTGTGCCGGCAAGGGTGTCATACCACTTCTTTCCCATCAGGCAATAGCCGACGAGCGTAAGAAAGCCGACCATGTAAGGAGCTTTCTGCATAATGTAAGTTGCAAAAAAGTTCCAAATCGCGCTAAGAATCTGCATTACAATTTCTCCTTATTCTTTTTTCATTGCTTATAGAATGACCCGTATAGCGCTACGGGAGATTCACTGTAAGGGAGTGAAGGAGATCAGTCTTCTTCACAAGGATATTCTGTCTCGGCTGCCAGGATATCTTCGGGAGTCCGGGCTGCCTGAAGCGCATCAAGCAGGTCGTCGTTCACGAAGATTCTGGACAACTGCATGATGTTGTTCGTGTGTTCGTCGGGATTGGATGCAGAGAGCGTAAAGAAAAGATTTGCTTCTTTGTGTTCGCCGTCTTCATCATATCCGAAATCAATCAACTTCTCAGAGACCATGAAACCAATACCGGTCTTGAAAGCGCCTTCCGCATTTTCTGTGGTGTGGGGCATCGCAACATTGTGATCGAAAACGACATAAGGGCCGTATTTTTCGATGCAGGCAACGATCTGCTTGTAGTAATCTTCACTTACAGTTCCGTCTGCAACGAGCGGTTCAGCACTCAGACGGACTGCCTCCTGCCAGGTGACACCTTCACCGTCGATAAAACGATAATGCTTCTTTTCAACGATCTCCTGAAAAACACTGGACATAATACTCATCCTCCTTTCACAGTAATCGTAATGGAAGGAAAAAAGAAAAGCAACACATTTTTGTTTGTTTTTTGTTTGTTTTTGCGAAAAATGAACCGATTTGTTAAAAACGCACAAATAAATCGAACGCTGAATAGAAATAATGCCAAATGTCGAAGTGCACATAATTTGTAGCGTTTTTCGTTATAATGAACAAAAATAGAGGATTTTAGCAATTATTATAGGATTATTGCCTTTTGATTATTGACCTTTCTGCAAAAGAGACAGTATGATATGGGTGAAGATGATGTGGGATAGTTCCGATCGTGCCGGAGCGATAAGCCAAAGAAGATGTTCGTTATATGTTCGCTTCGGCCGAGAGACAAAAAAATAGCATTAGTTTTCCCGCATCGGCTCTCAATTAAATATGAAAGATAAAACAATTATCATAATCAGGAGGGCACTATGAGCAAAATCAGCGAACTGACAAGAGAAAAATGGGTCATGAGCACGTTCCCGGAATGGGGCACCTGGCTGACGGAGGAGATTGAGGGCTGGGAAGTAAAACCCGGTACCGTTGCGATGTGGTGGCTTGGATGCGTAGGTATGTGGTTCAAAACACCCGGCGGCGCCAACATCACTGTTGACCTCTGGGCGGGGAACGGCAAGCGTACGCATGGGGACGGAAAAATGAAGGTCGGACATCAGATGGCGAATATGGCCGGTGTCCGTGCCATGCAGCCAAACCTCAGGAACGTTCCTTTCGTTATCGATCCTTTCATGATCAACCATCTGGATGCGGTTCTCGCAACGCACTATCATCAGGACCATATGAGCGCGGAACTCGCAGCCCATGTCGTCAACAGCGGTATGACGACTGTTGATGAAAACGGCAAAGAGATCCCTGTACCGTTCATTGGCGCGCAGAAGTGTGTTGATTATTGGGTAAGCTGGGGTGTACCGAAGGAGCAGTGCATCGTTGTCAAACCCGGTGATGTCGTTAAGATTAAAGATCTTGAGATCGTTGCGGTCGATTCCTTTGACAGGACATGCATCGTGACAACAGATTCCACCGGCCCAGATCGTGAAGACCTCAGAGGCAAGTGCCCGACGGATATGGATGAAAAGGCTGTCAACTATATCATCAAGACACCTGGCGGCAATATCTATCACAGCGGCGACTCCCATTATTCCATTTATTTCGCAAAACA
>JAEEGL010419302.1_pt1 | contig 14972 bp, 9 predicted proteins | sample 9134231 | NCBI WGS metagenome assembly JAEEGL01 (sample SAMN16246548, study PRJNA631951) | gut metagenome | biome: gut microbiome; feature: rumen; material: fiber-attached | host: Bos | place: Iran: Karaj | collected 2018-10
ACCTCCATGATGAAGCGGATCTTCATGCGGGTGTCCTTGTGGGTACCGCAGAAGCCGTCGACGACGAAGAGGCGCTTGCCGCAGAGCTGGTTGATGGCGCGGGCCTTGACATCGGCCCAGACAGCCTCGGACATCGGGTGGTTGTCGTTGGGATACTCAGGGGTGGTCCACCATACGGTGTCCTTGGAGTTCTCATCCATCACGATGTACTTGTCCTTGGGGGAGCGTCCGGTATAGACGCCGGTCATCACGTTGATGGCGCCGAGCTCGGTAACCTGGCCCTTGTCATAGCCCTCGAGTCCGGGCTTGGTCTCCTCGTTGTAGAGAACCTCATAGGTCGGGTTGTAAAGAACTTCGGTAACGCCGGTGATACCGTACTTTGATAAATCCATCTTAGGCATAGTGTGTAAGTATTTTAAGTTTGACTAATTTGTATTCTCAATCACGCAAATTTAGCTCTTTTTTATAAGAAGTCAAAGAAGAAATCGTTACTTTTGTAACAAACCGCGAAGCTTCGCGGACTTTTATCGATTTAGTGCCATGGACGCTCTGGATGTACTAAGGGAATACTGGGGATATGACTCGTTCAGACCCATGCAGCGCGAGATCATCGGGGCCGCGCTGGAAGGCCGGGACGTGCTTGCCGTCCTCCCGACGGGAGGCGGCAAGTCCGTGTGCTTCCAGGTCCCGGCCCTCATGCGCGAGGGCCTCGCACTGGTGGTCACTCCGTTGGTCGCCCTTATGAAGGACCAGGTCCAGAACCTCAACTCCCGTGGCATCAGGGCACTGTGCATCCACGCGGGGATGAACCGGCGCGAAGTGGACATTGCACTCAACAACGCTGCTTACGGAGGATTCAAGTTCCTGTACGTTTCTCCAGAACGTCTCAATACCTCGCTTTTCCGTGCCTATCTTGACGTGTTGGACATCAGTTTCATCGTGGTGGACGAGGCCCACTGCATCTCGCAGTGGGGGTATGACTTCAGACCGGACTATCTGTTGATCGGCCGCCTGCGGGAGAGGGTGTCCGCACCGGTGATCGCACTTACAGCCACCGCCACGCCCTGCGTGGCGGAGGACATCCAGTGCAGGCTCGCGCGGCCGGAGGCCGTCCTGGCGGCGCAGCGTTCCGGCAAGCCGGTGGAGCATGGCTTTACTCTGCTTAAGAGCGGCTTCGAAAGACCCAACCTCAGTTATATCGTCCGCCGCTCCGATGACAAGCTCGGGCAGCTGCTGAGCGTTTGCAGGGGTGTCCAGGGCAGCGGAATAGTCTATATGCGCAACAGGCGCAAGTGCGAGGAGACGGCGGCGTTCCTGAAGTCGTCCGGCCAGAGCGCGGACTTCTATCATGCCGGTCTCGACTCCCGGAGCCGTTCGGAAAGGCAGGCTTCATGGAAAAGGGGAGACATACGCATCATGGTGTGTACCAATGCGTTCGGCATGGGCATTGACAAGCCTGACGTCAGGTTCGTCGTGCATCTGGGTGTCCCCGAAAGCCCGGAGGCTTACTTCCAGGAGGCAGGGCGTGCGGGCCGTGACGGACAGCGCGCATTCGCTGTCCTCATCTGGAACGGTGCCGACATCCGTCATCTGCATCAGTTGGAGACCGTTTCTTTCCCGTCATTGGAGTATATCGCTGACATCTATCAGAAGCTTCACGTCTTTTTCCAGATTCCATATGATACCGGCATCGCCCGCCAGCTGAAGTTCAATCCCGAAGAGTTTTCGAAGCATTTCGGCCTGAACAGGGCTTCCGTGCATTACGCATTGAAGTACCTGGAGCGCGAGGATCACCTGACCTTCAGCGAGGACATAGACATCGATACGAGGGTAATGATTACGGTTGACCGTAACGCATTGTATGACATCGACCTGCCTGACTGGAGGATGACGGGCCTGCTGGATGCCCTTATGCGGGGATATCCCGGCATTTTTTCCTTCCCTCTGCCGGTGGACGAATCGTCCCTTGCCCGCGACTGCGGCGTGCAGGTCCCGCAGCTCCGTGTCCTTCTCTACAATCTTTCGCTGGAGCATGTCATCCGGTATATCCCTGCCGACCATTCCAGCGTCATATTCCTGCATCACGACCGCCTCCGCCCCGGCAATGTAGCCCTTTCGCCGGAAAAATACCGTTTGCTTAAGGAGACTTATCACGAACGTATGTCAGCGATGGAGAACTATGTCTCTGAGGTTGACGAATGCCGGGCGCAGTTCCTCCTGCGCTATTTCGGGCAGTCAGAGAGCGAGCCCTGCGGCACCTGCGACATCTGTCGCTCCGGCGCCGCTCGGCGCACCGACCCGCGTGCCGCCACGGAGCGTTGGCTGCGTGAGGAGGTCGCCTCCCGCGGCGGCTCCTATACCCTCGACGACCTGCGTACCGCCTTCGAGTCCCGCCAACTCAGCCTCTCTCCGGACTGGCCCTCCATCCTCCGTTCCCTCATAGATACCGGCGAACTCCCGCCCCCGTCGCTTTAATTATTTACTTTCCCCTCCGGCATCCTTTTTGGGTTAATAGAGTCTGGGGTCAGTCGTTCTCGTCCAATTGGAAAATGGAGTCGGTCGGCTTGCCGAAATAACGTGCTATCTTCAATGCGAGGACTGTGGAAGGGGCCGCTTTGAAATACAGGAATCAGTCGGTGATGACGAGGCCGTCGTAGGCGGGAGAGATGCCGTCGGGGAGTTCGTGGTCGAACTGGCCGTGGGAGGGGAAAGTGTGGGAGAGATGGGTGAGCCAGGTGTGCTCCGCACCGATTCTCCGCGCCATCGCCACTGCCTCGGAGAGGCTGAAGTGCGAATGGTGGGGGTGATAACTCACGGTATTGAGTGTCAAGTGCTTGAGCCCTTTCAACTTGGAGAGCTCCTCCTCCGGGATGCTGCTCATGTCGGTGATGTAGGCGATGTCGCCGAAGCGGAATCCAAGTACCGGCATCTGGCCGTGATAGCCTCTGATGGGTATGATCTCCACCCCTCCGGCTTCAAGGACTTCAGGGGAAGGAGCCTTGGCGTCCGAAACGATGTCATTGCCGCAGGGGATGACGGAGCCGTCGGGCATCTGCATGCAGTATCCTTTCTCGTGCATCCATATGAGGTCTCCTCCTTCGACCGGCGTGACGGCGAAGGGCTTATCGTCGATGAGATGGATGCGCCATTCGGGCGAGCCGGGATACTTATGCTCCGCGAAGGCATATCCGTACATGACCTTCAGGGTGTTCAGGACTTTTTCCTCGCAATAGATGTGGACAGCTTTGCGGTCTATGTAGTTGAGGGCGCGGACATCGTCAAGACCACCCGTGTGGTCCATATGATTGTGTGTCAGGAGGATGGCGTCCAGGTGCCCGACTTTCTCGCGCAGCATCTGGGTGCGGAAATCGGGTCCGGCGTCCACCAGGATGGTCAGGCCGCCGTACTCCACCAGCGCGGCGGAGCGCAGGCGCTTGTCTCGCGGGTCAGCCGAACGGCACACTTCGCATCCGCAGCCGATTATCGGCACCCCCTGCGAGGTGCCCGTTCCAAGGAATGTCAGTTTTGCCTTGCTCATTCTCAGATGATTATGTCAGTCAAGCGTCCGACGAGTGCCTCGTCGTACGGTCGTACTATACGTATGTAATTTCCAGTGTACCCCGACATGTTGCCGTCCTTTTCCTTTGACTCGAAGAGGACACGCTCGCGTATGCCGCGGTTCTCCTCGACGAAACCGGAATGGAGCCGCGCGCAGAGTTCTTCGAGCGCCAGCACGCGTTCGTGCTTTACGCGCTCGGGGACCTGGCCGGGCATGGACGCCGCCGGCGTGCCCGGCCGGCGCGAGTAGGGGAATACGTGTATGAAGGCAGGTTTCAGTCCGGCGATGAAATCGTATGTCTCCCGGAACAACCCTTCCGTTTCGCCGGGAAGGCCTACCATCGTGTCGATTCCGAAGAATACCTTCGGCTTGCCCGGACCCTCCATGCGGGAGCGGATGTATGCGATGCGGTCCGCGAAGAAGGCTGTGTCATAGTGCCTGCCCATAGCATTGAGAAGCGTATCGCTGCCGGTCTGGAGCGGAATGTGGAAATGCGGCTGGAACTTCGTCCCTGACGCTATCCAGTCCACGATCTCCTCCGTTATAAGGTTCGGCTCAATCGAGGAGATACGGTAGCGTTCGATGCCTTCCACGGCATTCAATGCCTTGAGCAGGTCGAGGAATTTCTCACCGGTCGTGCGGCCGAAATCTCCGGTATTGACACCAGTGAGGACGATTTCCCTGACACCTTCGGAGGCAATCGCCTCCGCATGCCTGACGCATTCACAGATGGGTATGTTCCGGCTTTCTCCACGCGCATAGGGTACCGTGCAGTACTTGCAGTAGTTGTTGCACCCGTCCTGCACCTTCAGGAACGACCTCGTCCTCTCCCCGGTACTGTACGCCCCGAAAACTCTTTCAAGGCCTTTTTCCTTCGGGAGCACCCCTCTGGAAAATTGTGCCACCCTCGGCAACATAAGAGGGGGGGACCCATTGCTTGCAATGGGGGGGGCCGAACGAAGTGAGGCATTTTCCAGGGGGGTGCTCCCGAGGGAAAGGCCTATGAGTGAGAGGGTCTCGGGGACGACCAGGGCTTTTTCGTGGGCGCCGAAGACGCGTGATACGCCCTCGATGGCCTCGAATTCCGCCCGATGCAGTTCAGCGCTGCAGCCCGTCACGATGATCCTTGCGCCGGGATTGACGCGGTGCACCTTGCGGACGAGATTGCGGGATTTCGCATCGGAGGTTCCGGTCACAGTGCAGGTGTTGATCAAATAGATGTCTGCCTTCTCCTGCCAGGGGACCACTTCCATCCCTGCGGCCCTGAATCCGCGCTCATAGGTTGAAGTCTCGGCATAGTTGAGCTTGCAGCCGAGTGTAAGGAAAGCGATTACCATTTGCGGAAAGCCATCATCTGTTCGGCTTTGGACTCCTGGGGATACGAGACTGTCATCCTCGACCACTGGCAGGCACCGCCGACGGGAGGCGTACTCTTTGAAAGCCGGACCTTGAAGCGGATGAACTCGGGGAATCTCTCCGCTATCCTCTTGACTATCCTCCATGCCACGTTCTCCATCAGGTTCGATGGCTTGTCCATCTCCTCGCGGATGACCTTGTAGACATCGCCGTAATCCACGGTGTCTTCGAGCCTGTCGGATTTCGCCGCAGTCTTGAAGTGGTACTCCGCCTTGAAATCGACTACGAAAAGGTTGCCCTGTTCTCGTTCCTTCTCGAAACAGCCGTGATAGGCATGGAACTCCATCCCTGTGAGTTCGATTATGCCAATATCAGAAATACGCATGGTCTCTTTCCTATTATGAGGTTATCCTTCTTCCATTCAGAAACGGTCCGTGTCCGGATAAAAGCGTCCGGGAGCGTTATGTCTGCAGCCACGCAGATGCGCGTGGAGGGCCTGCATGCCTGCTGCAGGTCCGCGAAGAACGCATCGTTGCGGTAGGGTGTCTCGATGACTATCTGCGTCTGGCGCTGCGTCTGGGAAGTCTTTTCGATGGCTTTGATCGCATTGCGCCGTTCCTCGGTCTTGGCTGGGAGGTATCCGCAGAAGGCGAACGACTGGCCGTTGAGGCCGGAGGCCATCAAGGCCAGCATCAGCGAGGACGGACCGACCTGTGGCACGACCGTGATGCCGCGGCGGTGGCACAGGGCCACCAGCGCGGCTCCGGGGTCGGCCACGGCCGGAAGCCCCGCCTCGCTGATCAGCCCCACGTCCTGCCCGTCGTCGAAAAGCGCCGCCAGCGCCTCGACTTCCTGCGGCGTGGTGTGCTCGTTAAGCTCGTGGAACTCCAGTTCGGAGATGTGCCCCTTGAGCCCGGCCCTGGAGAGATATCTCCTGGCCGTGCGGACCTCTTCCACCACATACCGGCGTATGCCCTGGAGCAGGGTGAGGGTAGGGGCCGGAATCACTTCGGCCGGGTCGTTGTCCCCGAGGGGGGACGGTATCAGGTATAGTCTGCCTTTCATCCTTACTCCTCCACGATTAATGTCACTTTCTCCTCTTCCTCGCGCATGGCCTTCTCAAGCTCCCTTGCCTGGCGTTCAGCCTTCGTGGAGAACAGGTCCCTGAAGAACTGCTTGAACGAATTGAATTCCTTCTGGTAAGCTACGCCTATGCCATTGCGCTGGGAATTGTCCAGATAGTTCGTGTATTCGTCGGCCGAGTGCGAGAAGAGGTTCAGCCGGACCTGTCCGGCCTTGTCCATCTTGACTTCGATGTCCAGGTCGCCTACCACGTCGTTGCTGCCGCTGCTCATGCGCTGGCGGTTGCCCACGCTTCCGTTGACAATGACGCGGTTGTTGAACAGCTGCGTGGAAAGGGCGACGTCGAAAATGCTCTTGCCCGCCCCGTTCTCGGCGTAGTTCAGGCCGAGGTCAAGAGGGATGTCAAGCTTCTGCAGGATATTGTTGAGCTGCGTGGCCATCAGGTCGGCGACGTTGGAAGTCAGGAGGTTGGAGTTGTTCACGATTCCGGACTGCTCGTCGGGGAGGAAATTGTTGGTCACGAGGAGTGCCATGAACTGCTTCTGCACCTTGTCGTCGGTGCTGAGCGCGCTCTCGACCTTGGTCCTGGTCATCGGGTCGATGTCCGGCACGTTGATGGAGAAATCCAGCTTGGGATTCCTGAGCTTGTCCGTGATGCTGATCCCGCATTCGACGGTCCTGCGTGTGCCGACGGAAGTGGTGTCGGCTATAAGGTTGGAAAGCGAAGTCTTGAGCGAATAATTCGCATCGATGGACAGGTCGCTGTCCATAATGTCGCCGTTGAACTTGATCGAACTTCCGTCCAGCACGGTGAAATCCTTGCTGGTAATGCCCATCCCGTTGAAATGGTAGTTTCCGTTGTTGAGGGTATAGTCGCCGTTTATCGTGAAGACGTCCTTGGCCGGACGCACCTCGAGCGCTATCGTACCTGCACCCCTTCCAGTGAAGACATTGCCCGTGGCCTTGTCGACCTCGAGGTGCGCCTCCACCTGCGGCGTGGCCGCCACGCGCAGCCGCACTCCGAGGTCGCTTTCCTGCTTGCGGGTTTCGACCAGGCGGCTCATCATCAGTTCGTAAGGATCCATATAGACCTCCCGGACAGGCTCCTTGAAAATGAGCAGGTCCCCGCCTCCCTTCGCCCCTACGGAGTTAAGCGGAATATGGAAACTGCCGTCCTTGACCGTGGTGGCTTCCACGTCCAGAAGAAGGGTGGAGAACGGTCCGGTTATGTTCACCCTTCCCGTTCCGAAGACATTGCCGTAGAAGGACTCGCCGGATTTCTCGTCGAGGTCTAGGACTTCCATGTTCTCCAGCCGGATGCGGGTGTTCATCCTTATGTTGCTGAAACGGTCGTAGAGTATGCCACCGCTGACGGTTCCCCGGCCGTCGCTGCGGTCACGGATGGCCAGGTTGTCGAAATAAACGCCGGAGTTGTTGATGTGGAGGGGACCGTTGATGAAATACGGAACATTCGTGAACGCCACCTTGAGCAGGCCGTCCTCGAGGACCATCTCGTCACCGGAGACTTCCAGGGCATTGGTCGGGCCGTCGGCCGTGACCTGGCCGGTAAGCCTTCCTCCCATGTCGCTGAACACATCCTTGAGGAAAGGCGAAGCATACCCGATGTCGAAACCTTCCATTCCGGCATTGAGTCCAAGGGTCTTGTCCTTGGGGACATAGTAGCCGCGGGCATCCATCACCGTGTTGCCTTCTATGGAGTTGCGCAGGGCATAGTCCAGCAATCCGTTCTCGAGGTCCCACGATCCTCCGAGCGTCACCGTCCCGGCGGGACGCCCGGCGAAGTAGGTCGAGTCGGCGGATACGTTGACCATCAGCCCGAGCTTGTCCTTGACCGGAGAGGTGACCATGGCCCTGCCATAGGCGATTCCCTCTATCCCGAGTTCCTGGCCCGAGAAGGCGTTGGCGATGCCGAGGTTCACGTTGTTTATGCTGACCATCAGGGTGTCCGGTCTGTCCTGGGAAACGCCGCCGTTCACCGCGAAGTTCTGCTCTCCGCTGGAGATGTTGAGGCCTACGACCCTGACCGAGCCGTCGGAATAGTAGTACGATGCCGGGTCGAAGCGCCACTGTTCGCCCTTGATGTAGATGTTTGAGGTGAGGCTCCTGGCATCCAGGACGGGCTTGCCGGGTGAACTGCCGGACAGGTCGCCCGTCAGGTAAAGCTCCCCGCGGTCCTCTGTGTCGGACATGTTGTTGTAGTTGTAGCCGATGCCTACGTTGTTGTCGTTGGCATACAGCATCAATGCGTTGTTCTTGAACTGCAGGCCCGGGGAGATGCTGAGTTCGTTGCCGGTGACCGTGCAGTTCAGGGCTTCGTCGGCATTGTCCATCTCGAGGCTGAACCCCTTCATGTATTTGTCCTTGAAGGCCAGGCGGGGAGAGAGAATCCTGCCGTTGAGCCTTCCGCCTTCGGTGATGCGGAGCCTGACGGAGGTGCTGTCTGCGATATACGCGCCAGGGGCGAGGAAGGACAGGAGGTCGCGGCTGTCGTGGAAGTCGAGTGCGATCCTGTATGAAGCGCCGTCCCAGGTACGGGCAGGCTCTCCGAACAGCGCCCCAATCTCCTTCTTCGTGGTGATGTCCTGTAGGTCCCTGATGATGGTCCCGATGTTACGGGTGCCCTCGTATGTGCCGTCAAGGAAGCTGGAGTTGAGGTTGACGGCATAGTCGTTCCCTCCCGACGAGGTGCCGATGTGGATGTCTCCGACATCGTGACGCCCGTTGGCGCTCTCGAACACCAGGTCTCCGGCATCCACCCGCCCGATGAGGTCGCCCCTGCCGTTGCGCTCGAAATTGGCTGCGAGACCGCCGAGCGATACGCGTGAAATCTCGCGCTTGTCGAAGCCGAGCGCGTGGAGGTCGGCGTACCCGAGCGAGGCGCTGAAGCGGTAGAGCGCATTCTCAGCCGTTCCGGAAAGGCTCGCCAGGCCCTGGAACATGAAGTTGATGTTGGGATCGTCACAGATGATGCGACCGTCGAAGGCATTGTCGGCAAGCCTTCCGTTGGCGTGGATGCCTGAATAGTCGTATCCAAGCAGGCTGAGCCGGTTGATGAGCAGCGTGTCTATGTCGACGGTAGGGGAGCCGGGGGTGAGGCTGGCGCGGAAGCCTGTCCGCAGCGAGCACTGCCGTACGAAATCCTTCCCTATGATGCGGCCGATGTCCAGGTCGTCAGTAACGAGGTTGCCCGAAATCCTGATCGGTTTCGAGTCGACGATGTCCTTGATGTCCAGGTTGGCCCTGGCCGCGCCGGACGGGGATTCGAGGGTACCGTCCACCTTCAGGCCTGCAAGGCTTCCCGAGGTCTTCCCGTTGAACACGAATGTCTCTCCACGGGCAAGGTTCGAGAGGTCCAGGGGCTTGCCTTTGATGAACTGGCTCAGGAAAGTCCCGAGACCTTCCGTCGTGAAGGTGAAATCCCTGAGTTCGCTGTTCAGGCCCATATTGGGAGCATCCAGGACGTCCGACAGTGCTACGCTGGCCTGTCCTCCGAATCCTGAAGTCCTGTCCTTGAAAATGAAACTGTCCACCCTCAGGCGGTTGACCGGACCTGAGACCCTGCCTGAAACCACGTCGGCCACGATGCCGTTGTCCTTGAGTTCGGGGGCGAAATAAGACAGTGTCTTGAAGGAGACCGTGCTGCGCGCAAGGTCACCTTCTATCCTGACCTTGTTCACGAAGTCCGAGAAGTCCTTGCTGGTGCCGCGGAGGATGAGTTTCGGGGCGCGGACGTCGGACCATCCGTCGCGGATGCGGACGTCCGTCAGCTCCGTCACCCCGTTGCCGACCTCGGCGTCGGCGCTCAGCGTGGCTGAGTATCCGCATTTCTCGCTGACGGTGATGCGGTCGGCCTTTCCGGACATCACTCCTCCGGACATCTTCAGGTCGCGTCCCTCGATGTCGGCGACAAGGTCCAGGTCGGTCCAGTCGAAGCCGAAGTCCGATTTCTTCGCAGTACTGTCGGCGTAGTTGATCATCCTGAAGCTGAAATTGTCCACGCTGACCTTGCGGATGGAGAAAATGTCCTTCAGATTCTTCTCCGGCTCTTCTTCGGGAGTGGCGAGACGGAAGATCCTCGAGAGGTTGGTGGGATACTTCTCGTCGGGTTCTATGATGAGGGCCAGCCGCGCATCCTCGATCTCCGCTTCGCGGAGCTGGATGCCCTGCTGGGAGAGGAGTCCCTGGAGGGTAAAACGTGCTGCGACGGTCCCGGCACGGAAAAGAGTATCCTGGGGGACGTCGGTGTCTCCCCGCATGGGATTGTTGTCGATTACAGCCAAATCCTTGATAACCACACCGCTGAAGGGCACGAAAGTCAGGTCGGAGAACACCACGCGTCCGTCGATGCTGTTCTCCAGCGACTTGACGACGCGGCGGGCGAGGGCCGTCTGTGCTGCAGGGATCTGCAGCACCAGGAGGGCGGTCAGCAGGAGCGTCATGAGGACGACCAGGACCCTGGCCAGTATTTTCAGTGCCTTCTTGATATCGTTGCGGTTTTTCTAACCTACAAATTTAGCAAATTATTCGGGTAATAATTGCTAACTTTGTGCCGTAGTAACAAGAAAAATGTCAGATATCATTTTGGGCATAGAGTCGTCCTGCGACGACACCTCCGCGGCCGTCATCCGGGACGGATACCTGCTCTCCAACGTCATTGCCAGCCAGGCCGTGCACGAGTCCTTCGGGGGAGTGGTGCCGGAGCTCGCTTCCAGGGCGCACGAACTGAATATCGTTCCGGTCGTCAGCGAGGCCCTTTCACGGGCCGGGGTGAAGGCATCGGACCTTACGGCCGTGGCCTTCACGCGCGGCCCGGGCCTGCTCGGCTCCCTGCTGGTCGGCACTTCATTCGCCAAGGCCCTGGCGGTGTCGCTTGATATTCCCCTTGTGATGGTGAATCACCTCCAGGGACATGTCCTGGCGGGTTTCGTAAAGGAATATGACAAGGAAAACCGCCAGCCATCCTTCCCTTATCTCTGTCTTCTCGTATCGGGCGGCAACTCCCAGATAGTCAGGGTGAACAGCCCCCTTGATTTCGAGATCCTCGGGCAGACCATCGACGATGCGGTGGGGGAGGCCTTCGACAAGTGCTCCAAGATGATGGGCCTTGGCTACCCCGGCGGCCCTGTCATCGACAGGCTGGCCGCCCAGGGCGATCCCTTGCGGTTCAAGTTCGCCAAGCCACATGTCCCCGGCCTCGATTACAGCTTCAGCGGCATCAAGACTTCGCTGCTGTATTTCGTCCGTGACGAGATAGCCAAGGATCCCGATTTCATGGAGAAGAACAAGGAGGATATCTGCGCTTCCTTCCAGAAGACCCTGATAGACATCCTGATGGACAAGCTTGTCAAGGCGTCTAAACAGACTGGCATCAAGGAGATTACCATCGGAGGCGGCGTGTCGGCCAACAGCGGGCTGCGCCGTCGCGTCCTCGAGGAAGGACGCCGCCGCCACTGGAACACCTATCTCCCGGAACTGAAGTTCACTACGGACAATGCTGCGATGATAGCCATCGCCGGATACTATCACTATCTTGCAGGAGAGCGCTGCCCCCTTGATGTCGCACCTGTTTCCAGGATAGCAGACTTTTAACCTTCCACGATGAAAGAGATCGAGATAGCCGTACCCCTCGGGAAGAGCCTGAGGGAGGACGAGGTCAAAAAAACCGTGGCGAAGATGTTCCGGCTGAGCCGGAATGCTGTCATCCGCGTCGTGGATCCGACGCGGCCGGCCGCGGTCCCGGAGGGGCAGGCATCGGCCACGTGCGTGATAACGCGCAGGAGCATCGACGCACGCGGCAAGGCCGTGTGGCGCTACCGGGTGGAAGTCTATGGCGCGGAAGAGGCCTATGAGCCTTACCGCCTGCCGGAGCTGCGCGACGTCGGCGATGCACCGGAGGTGCTCGTCGTCGGCGCAGGCCCAGCAGGCATGTTCGCCGCGCTCAAGCTGCTGAGCCTTGGGTTGAAACCAGTCGTGCTGGAGCGCGGCAAGGACGTGCATGCCCGCAAGGCGGACATGGCACGCCTTTCCCGCGAGGGGGCCCTTGATCCTGATTCCAACTACTGTTTCGGGGAAGGCGGCGCCGGGGCTTTCTCCGACGGGAAGCTTTATACACGCTCCTCCAAGCGCGGCGACAACCGCGAGGTCCTGTACAGGCTCGTGGAATGCGGAGCGTCCCCGGAGATACTTGTTGATGCCCATCCCCATATCGGTACTGACAGGCTTCCGGCAGTGGTGGAAAATATTCGTCATGCCATAGAGGCCCATGGCGGAGAATACCATTTCGGTTCTCGTGTTTGCGATATCTTTCAGGAGGAGGGCGGGGTGCGCGTATGCACGGCCGACGGCCGTGGCTTCCGCGCCGGCGCCCTCATCCTCGCCACCGGGCATTCTGCACGGGACGTCTACGAGATGCTTGATGCTGGAGGTATTGAGTTGCAGGCCAAGGGCTTTGCACTTGGCGTACGGGTCGAACATCCCCAGTCGCTGATCAATGATTCCAGGTATCACGGGCAATACATGAAAGGGATGCCCTCTGCGGAGTATTCGTTCGTGGAACAGGTGGACGGCAGGGGAGTTTTCTCTTTCTGCATGTGCCCCGGCGGAGTGCTCGTCCCTTCCTCTACTGAGGAACAGACAGTCGTACTCAACGGCATGTCCAATTCCGCGCGCAATTCCCGCTGGGCAAATGCAGGGGTTGTCGTCCAGATCGAGCCGGAGGATGCCCCGGAGGAATACTCCGGGGACGGTGCATTCGCGTTGCTGAATTTCCAGCGCGACGTTGAGCGCCGGATGTACGCTGCCGTGCGCGAAGCCGCGCCGGACGCGCATCCTTTCGCCGCCCCGGCGCAGCGCATGACCGATTTCTGTGAAGGAAAGGCCTCGCGCGACCTCCCTGAGACCTCATACCACCCCGGGGCCGTTTCCGTCCCGCTCCATGAGGTGCTCCCCAAGGGGATTTCCCTACGTCTTCAGAAAGCTTTTCCCTTAGTGGACAATAAGATACGGGGGTACTACACTTCGAGGGCCCTTCTGCTCGGAACGGAGTCTCGGACATCCTCGCCCGTCCGCATCGTCCGCGACCCGGAGGCTTTGCATTGCCCCGGCGCGCCGCGCATCTTCCCCTGCGGGGAAGGCGCGGGCTACTCCGGAGGCATCGTCTCCTCCGCCATCGACGGCATCCGCTGCGCCATCGCTGCCGCCGCTGCTCTCCGCCGCTGACTTTCTCCTTCACCGTCTCCTCTTCTCCCACACCCCCACATCCTTCCACCTCCGGTCGAAGGATATCTCGTTTATTGCCTGAAACGGCCACATCCTTCCACCTCCGGTCGAAGGATGCTGAAGTTTTACAGGGCTAATGAGGGGAGGCCGGGATGGCCGTCGGCTGAGACTGCGCGGACGGCGAAGTAGTAGTTGTCCTTACTGAGGGGGCATGAGAAGACCATGCGCCCGTTCCCGTCAGGGACGCCGCTGACTTTTCCGGACAGGCCCAGAGGGAGGTCCGGCATCCATTCGGACTGCGATGTCTCACGGCAGAGGACCTGATAAGTGACCGAAGGGTCGGGCTGTCCATCCTTGCCGGGTATGGGACGCCATGTGATTATCGTATTGTTGTCCAGTTCATTGGCATTGGCTATCCTTGTAGCGGACGGATGAGGGGGAGCCGATGCAAGGGACATCACGGCTGCCAGGTTGACCTTGATGTTGCGTACAAGGTAGGGGAAGTCGACATAGGATGCGAGGTCGCCGTAGTCGACGCCGTCCTCGGTTCGGACATCCTGATGGGTCCTTTCATAATCTTCGCAGTACTCGCAGACGCGCACGGCGGTGAAACCTTCCTGCTGGAAGTAGCGCTGGTCGCCGCCGCGGCGGTAGCGGTCGGAGCGGTAGTTGAGGACGACTTCCTGTTCAGGGACATAGAGCGCTGCCATTTCCTTTATGTAGCGTGCGAGCTGCCTGGAGTCGGAGTCTTCGCCGCTGCTGCTTTCCGAGAAGACCCGCACCTTGTGGTCTTCGTGAAGCTCAGTGCCGCTGGCGCGTGTGTTGCCTATCATGTCGTTGCTGAGGACTGCCTCTATCGGCCAGCCTTCCCTGCGTGCCGTGCCTGCGAAATACCTTGAGCCGTCCAGTCCCTGCTCCTCTCCCGAGACGAACAGGCACTTTACGGTCTGCTCAAGCGGAATCCGTGAAAGGATGCGGACGGTCTCCAGGAGGCAGGCGAGACCGCTGCCGTCGTCGTCTGCTCCGGGAGCAAAGGAAGTGGAGTCCATAACGTCGAGCACACGGGTGTCGATATGTGCCATAAGGATTATTTCCCGGTCTGCTTTTGTGCCGGGCAGCGTGACCATCAGTTCAGGAACGGAAACGATTCTGTCATAGCGTCCTCCGTTTTCACCAACCGTATAATGGATCCTTTCTGCGGATGGCTTCGGGCGGCCTGCAGGGGCGCTTTGGGCCCATCGGCCGCACTGCCTCTCCAGGTAATCCACAGCTGCGCCAAGTCCCCGTCCCGGGTCTGTCTGCGAGCTGAGGGTATGCCTGGTATGCAGAGACACCAGGTCATCAATGTACATCCTTACGCTGTCGATGCTTACCTTAGCCAGGGCATCGCTGATAACCGGGTCGGTTCCTGACTTCAGGTCATGTCCGGACTGGCAGGAGAACACCAGCAGCACAGTCGCCGCAAGGGGAATCATTCTTTTCATGGCTCTATGGCGTTAAGTCGGTTCTTTCCCGCAAGATAATGAAAAAGAGTGGATTTTCAATATCGGAAAGGTGGGCCAATGAAAAAAGGGGACTCCGCAGAATCCCCTCCGAGAGCCACTTGACAGGCACAAAAATCGGCCTCCCATGCAGCTGGAAGAGGGGTTTTGGTACTAGCTTTGGTACTAATTATATAAGTAATTGACTATCAACTACTTGGTATATAAGTGATTGATAATCAGCATCTTGTGAA